>JAEEGI010002113.1_pt1 | contig 49142 bp, 44 predicted proteins | sample 8958751 | NCBI WGS metagenome assembly JAEEGI01 (sample SAMN16246545, study PRJNA631951) | gut metagenome | biome: gut microbiome; feature: rumen; material: KS-attached | host: Bos | place: Iran: Karaj | collected 2018-10
TAGAAAAATATAAGGAACCTACCATCATTGTTGTCTCAGATTCAATGATGGTAAGGAGAGGCTATAGGAACCCATAGAAATGTATTGTATGACGTATAGAGAATGATATTACTTTTGGAATCCGAGGGGTACGTTTAATTCCCACTGGAGCAATGATCCACTGCCCCCGTCCCGGGGGATCATTATATCGAATAGGAGTCATGCGTATGAGTTGCCTTAAAAGAAACATTGAAAGGAGAAATGTAATATGAATGATCGGCTTAATAGAGATGAAATGTTTTATAGAATTGCAGATATAAACATTCCTTTAAAAGAGAATAAAGATGATGTTTTAAGTGCAATGAAGGGTATAAAAAATCCAAACTTTCAAGATTTAAATGGAACATCTTATTTACATATAGCATGTCAAACTCATTGTATTGAGGCTATAGAGATACTGTTAGGATTAGGGGCAAATCCAAATATAAATGATAATAGAGGGTTTTCCCCTGTAACATTTGCGCTTGGAAGAATAAATAGTAATAATGCTGCAATACTAAAACTAATGTTACGATATGGATTAGATTTAAAGAAAATGGAGGGGGATAAGACGTTAAAAGAATGGATTGAAATGTTTAATGAGGAAGAATTAAATGAAATAATAAGGGAAAATGAAGCGTAGTGTAGTATTGCGAAAAAGTAATGCTTTGAAGAAGGACTTATGAAAAAATCAATTTTAGCAATACTGCAGAAAAAATGCTTATTTAATGGATGGTAAGGCTATATGTGTAGCGCGGCGAAACTATTTACGGAGATGGAGTGACATTTGTCACTCCATTTTTTATCGCCGAATATAGCTTAAAATGATATGATAATCCCATGGAAAAATTAAACGGATACATCGAACATATCATATATAAGAACGAGGAGAACGCGTATACCGTCCTGGTTCTGGTGCCGGAGGGGCTGCTTCCGGAAGAAGTGGAAGAGCAGATGGATGACGCCAGCGCCATTACTTGCGTGGGCATCTTCCCGGGAATCACGGAAGGGGTCAACGTGGAGATGGAAGGTGAGTACACCAATCACGTGAACTACGGTATGCAGTTCAAGATGAGCCGCTTCCACACCGTGGCGCCGAAGGGCGAAGAGGAGATGAAGCGTTACCTTGGATCCGGCGCCATTAAGGGCATCGGACCGGCGCTTGCCATCCGTATTGTGAAGAAGTTCAAGGCAGATACCTTCCGCGTTATGGAGGAAGAGCCGGAGCGCCTGGCAGAGGTAAAGGGCATCAGTGAGCGTATGGCCATGGATATCGCGGACCAGATGGTGGAGAAACGAGACCTTCGGGAAGCCATGATGTTCCTGGCGCAATATGGCATTAACAATAACCTGTCGGTCAAAATCTACCAGGAATACGGTCCGGACCTGTACAAGGTGGTAGAAGAGAATCCATATAAGATGGCGGAGGATATCCGTGGCATCGGATTCAAGATCGCGGATGAAATTGCAGCCAAGATTGGCATTCGTACGGATTCGGAATTTCGTGTACGCAGTGGACTTCTATATGTGCTGCTGCAGGCAACACAGAACGGACATACCTATCTTCCGAAGGATGAACTTCTGGATGAAGGGATGGAGTTGCTTCGTGTGGACCGGGACTATCTGGAGGCGAACCTGATGAACATGGCCATTGATAAAAAAGTGGTCATCAAGGGAGAGGCAGTCTACGCCTATAGCTTCTACCATATGGAGTCTGCGACGGCACAACTTCTGGTGCAGTTGGATGATGATTATAAGGCGCCGGATATTATGGTAGACGCGGCCATTACGGCTATTGAGAAGGAAGAGGATATGGAGCTGGAAGAGCGCCAGCGGAAGGCGGTACACGGTGCAGTGCAGCATGGAGTATTCATCCTGACGGGTGGACCGGGAACCGGTAAGACCACCACCATTCGCGCCATTATCAAGTACTTCGAACGGGAAGGCAAAGATATCTTCCTGGCTGCTCCGACCGGACGTGCAGCCAAGCGTATGAGCGAGGCGACGGGATATGAAGCCCGCACCATTCACCGTATGTTAGAGGTTAATGGCAAGGTGGGAGAAGAAAGCGAGGACGCCAGTGAAGAGGTATCCTTCTTCCAGCGTAATGAGCAGAACCCATTGGAGACGGACGTCATCATCATCGACGAGGTCTCCATGGTGGATATTACTTTGATGTATGCCCTGCTTCGTGCCGTAGCTAGTGGAACCAGATTGATTCTGGTAGGAGATGTGAACCAGCTGCCCAGCGTGGGGCCGGGTAATGTACTACGGGACATCATCCTATCGGAGCGATTTTCTGTGGTACGCTTGGAGAAGATTTTCCGCCAGGCAACCCAGAGTGATATTGTTATGAACGCCCATAAGATTCAGCGCGGCGAGCCGGTGACCTTGGATAATAAGAGCAAGGATTTCTTTTTCATGCAGCGACCGGACGCGGATCATATCATCTCGGTAGTAATTAAGCTGGTACAGGAAAATATGCCAAAATACGTCAATGCCACACCCAACGATATTCAGGTGCTAACACCGACGAGGAAAGGACTCTTAGGCGTTGAGCGATTGAATAAGATTCTCCAGCAGTACCTAAACCCGCCGGCAGACGGGAAGAAGGAACGGGAATTCGGCGAGCGTATCTTCCGTGAGGGAGATAAGGTGATGCAAATTAAGAATAACTACCAGATTGAGTGGGAAATCCAGGGGAAATATCGCATCCCTGTGGATAAAGGTACCGGCGTCTTCAATGGTGATATGGGAATTGTCCGAGAGATTAATGATTACACCAGTTCCATGTGGATTGAATATGACGAAGGCAAGATGGTGGAGTACCCCTACAAGCAGGTGGACGAGCTGGAGCATGCGTATGCGATCACTATTCATAAGTCCCAGGGTAGCGAATATCCGGCGGTGGTAATTCCTTTGTTGCCGGGACCGCAGATGTTAATGAACCGGAACTTAATCTATACTGCCATTACCCGAGCAAAGCAGTGCTGTGTGTTGGTAGGAGATCCTACGGTATTTGAGAACATGATTCGCAATACCAACCAGGCCAGACGGTATTCCGGTCTATGTGAACGGCTGAATCCGACGGTTGAGTAGGTGGGGACAGCTGTTCATACTTCGGGAAATGGGTTGACATAAGACCACATGGTGTATACAATGCAACATTGTGTGGAGGAAAGTATTATGAAAATGAAGTTTGCAGCAATCAATCGAGATACCAATCAGGTTATGGATTTATTTGATAGTGAGCATGAAGCGTACAACGCAATGATGGAATATATTGCGCAGGATCGCTTGAATCATACGGCAAATCTACAGGGTTATTACGTTAGCATGATGATTTTAGACAGCAATAACAACCTGGTGATTCGTGGAAGATATCGCTAATATAGATAATAGAAAAGCATGACATCGGTGAATAACCGTTGTCATGCTTATTTTTTACTCTTCGGCGCTGGCAGTCACACGCTTGGTGTTGGTGCCCGGCACATAGGATTCTAAGTATTCATGGAATTCCTGGAAGGATTTCGGGAAGGTTCGCTCAAAAAGTTCTGCTATATCAGCGTTGTACAGCTTCACGTAATCTGCGCCGTCCGGTAATCCAACCTTAATCTCAGCAGGATCCTCGCCGCCAACTAAGATGCGGTATGCCTGCTTGCCTGCGCGATATCCCATATCGTATGGGTCGCTGTAGAAATTCACTAAGGTATATTGACCAATCTCTGCGTCGCCGCTGACGGTGGAAACACCGTGCTCGTTGGCGATATCGGTAATCTCTTCTACATCTTCTAATAGAGAACTTCCTGCGGAAAAATAGAAGGCACTGCATTCGGATGCAGCCTGCTCAATAATCTCTTCCGTGGTGTTGCCGTTGTCATAGCTAATGATGCGGTTGGAATTATCACTCACCAGCTGTGCGGTGAGACTGTCTTCCGTAAGATCTTCCCGATTCTCTAATAAGAAATCAATCTGTTCTTCGGTGAAGTCCGGGAATGCTTCTTTTAATGTATCAGCATCGCACTCCTCATCTTTTAAAACCTTCAGCACCTCTGTGGCAACCTGGCGGTAAGATGCTTCCTTGTATCTGCCCCACTCTTCCGAAGTCTTGGCAGTACGTACACTGTCGTGAGACAACAGACCGGAGATAATACTGGTCTGTCCGATGGAAGTAATGTTGGTGTTGGCGCCTTCCTTGCCGGAAGCCTTCACAACGTCCATTGGGGTGATAATGGAATCCTTGCGGCGAGGAGCCTCTTCCTCTTCGCTCTCGGTAGCTTCTTCGGATCCTTCTTCGGATTCTTCTACGTCTTCTTCAGCGGCGGCTTCCTTAGCAGCTAAGTCGGAAGAGAGTACCAGCTCGTATTCCTTCCAAGGAATGCCGGCCTGATTCAGATAACGCTCCAACAATTCATTCTGGTAGATGGCATCCGTATCACCTGCTACATAGAGAAGTCCAACGGCATCCAGGGTAGGTGTTGCTTCAATCAAAAGAGACAACTGCTCGGCAATGGCCGGGAAAGCAGTAATACCGGTGACATTACGGCCGGTCAGGCGGTCCCAGGAGCCGGAGCTAATGATGTGTAAGGTGGTCTGGAAATCGTAAATGCCGGTAGCGACAATAGGAGTCTCCATGGTGGCGATGGAAGAGGACACCAAAGCGCTCTTGCCATCTGCATAGATGAGATCCACGTTCTTGGACAAGAAGTCGCGACAGATGCTCTCGCCGTCATGCTCCTCATCGATGGTCTCGGTCACCAGCTTCAGGTGGTCTTCGCCGATGGTATCATTCAGCGCATCCACAAAACCCTGTTGCATAGTGCTGTAGAATGTATTGTCGCCGGAAGCGATGACACCCACACGATAGGTGGTGGTGTCTTCCTCAGGCAACGGCTCGAAAGTGGTCGTTGGTGCCGAGGATTTGCCGCAGGCAACGAGGCCCAGACACAGGCAGGTTGCCATGCTAATTCCCAGCAACCGTGTTCTGATATTCTTCATATTTAAAATTCCTCCATGACTATAAAACCAGTCAAAGATGATTTTAGCCACCATTTCCGGATTCGTCAACCGAGGGGGTCATGTGAAAAAGATGAAATTTTTATAAATTTCCCACCCATTTTTGGGGATAATTCGATGGAAAAATTAAGAAAAAGTTTATAAACTCCTATCTACTTGGGGAACGGACCTTGGTATAATAGCCGTTATGAATGTATTAGGTGCTGTAAGAAATGTAGGAAAATTAATCTACCCGCCCCGTTGTATCGGTTGCGACGAGGTGCTTGCGGAAGAGATGCGAGATGGTGGAATCTGCAAGGCATGTCGACCGCTGATCCATCCGGTAAAAGAGCCCCTGTGCAAAAAATGCGGGAAACAAATCTATCATGGGGACCGGGCGTATTGCATGGACTGCGACACAAGACCTCATGTCTATACGGAAGGCCGAGGTGTTTTCCTCTATGAAGGGCCGATGAAGCAAGCAATGTATCGGCTGAAATACGGCAATCGACGGGGCGTGGCAGAGGTCATCGCCCGGGAAGCCCTTCGCAATCATGGAAGATGGATTGCATCGATTCAACCGGAGGCATTGGTGCCGGTTCCGATTCATCGTAACAAGCGGATCAAGCGTGGTTATAACCAGGCGGAGGTTATGGCCAAGGCAATCTCCCGGCAGACGGGAATTCCGGTGGTGCCACTGGTGGAAAGAACTATGGATACCTTGCCTCAGAAAGAATTAACCCCTGAAAAACGGGCTAAAAACTTGAAAAACGCTTTCAAAGTAGGGAAAAATGGTGTAAAATTTAAGAGAATTCTGATTATTGATGATATCTATACCACCGGAGCTACGGTGGATGCAATGGCCGGAATTCTGTTAGATCGGGGGATTGACGAGGTCTATTGTCTCTATGGATGCATAGGACAAGGCTACTAAAGGAGGTATAGGCATATGGAGGTTAAGAGCTGTAGGACCTGTAAACGACTTTTTAACTATGTGAGTGGACCACAGATTTGCCCTGCATGCAAGGACGAGCTTGAGAAGAAGTTCTATGAGGTTAAGGAGTACATCCGCGAGAACCCGAAACAGGGAATCAAGGAGATTGCGGAAGCAACCGGAACGACGACTCAGCAGTTACAGCAGTGGGTTCGTGAGGAACGTTTGGAGTTCTCTGCGGATTCGGATATCATGCTAACATGTGAGAATTGTGGTGCGCCGATTCGTACGGGACGTTTCTGCGAGAAGTGCAAGAACAACATGGCCAACAGCATGTCTGCTTTATATGAGCACAAGACAGAGCCGAAGCCGGAGAAGAAGAAGAGTGACGGAAACCACATGCGTTTCCAGAGATCATAACATTATAAAGGGGAAGGGGATCACTGGCTAAGGGCAGGTGAATCCCCTTTTTTCACCGGAGGGAAAACATGAAAAACAAAAGAATTGTAATCGCATTAGGACACAACGCATTGGGCACCACATTGCCGGAACAGCAGGAAGCTGCGGTTCGTACCGCCAAGGCAGTAGCAGAGTTCGTAGCCCAGGACTATCAGGTAGTGATTACCCACAGCAACGGACCACAGGTTAGTATGATTCATACTGCAATGTCGGAATTTGCCCGTCTGTATCCGGAGTATACCGCAACACCGATGAGTGTTTGCTCCGCTATGAGCCAGGGTTATATCGGATACGATTTGCAGAGCGCGCTTCGTTGCGAGCTGATTGACCGTGGCATTGTAAAAAGTGTCGCAACCGTATTGACCCAGGTAATCGTAGATCCTTATGATGAGGCATTTTACAAGCCGACCAAGGTAATTGGCCGTGTCATGACCAAGGAAGAGGCCGATGCAGAGGAGCAGAAGGGCAATCACGTGGTGGAAGTGGAAGGCGGATACCGTCGTATTGTAGCAACACCGAAGCCAATGGAGATTGTGGAGCTGGATGCCATTACCGCTCTTTTGGATGCCGGACAGGTAGTCATTGCCTGCGGCGGTGGTGGAATTCCGGTGTTAACCCAGGATCACAAGCTCAAGGGTGCTTCTGCAGTCATCGAGAAGGATACGGCAGCAGGCCGTCTGGCAGAATTAATTGATGCAGATATGTTAATTATCTTGACGGGAACACAGAAAGTGTGCTTGAATTATAAGACTGCTGATGAACGTCCGTTGGATTATCTGACGGTGGAAGAAGCAAAACAATACATCGAGGAGGGGCAATTCGAAGAGGGAACCATGTTGCCGAAGATTCAGGCTGCAGTGGATTATATTGGGGATTCTGCAATTCGCAAAGTGCTAATTACCAAGCTGGATCCGAATGGTGCTGCTATCGGCGGTACTTCCGGAACTATGATTGGAAAATAATAATAGTTTTAGTAAGAGGTATTTATGGAACAAATTCGCAAAACAAAAATTATCTGCACATTGGGACCTGCCAGTGATACTCCTGAGATGATGGAAAAATTAATGAAAGCCGGCATGAACGTTGCCCGTTTTAACTTCTCCCATGGAGACCATGAGGAGCAGTTGGGTAAGTTAAACACCTTAAGAAGCGTACGTGAGAAGCTGAAGCTTCCGGTAGCAGCTCTTTTGGATACCAAGGGACCGGAGATTCGTTTGAAGGATTTCGCAGATGGCCCAATCGAGTTGGAAGAAGGCCAGACCTTCACTTTGACCACTCGTGATATCATGGGTAATCAGAACGAAGTAGCAATTACTTATGCTGATCTTCCTAACGATGTAGCAGCAGGCTCTCACATCTTGATTGATGACGGTTTGGTGGAGTTACAGGTGAAGGAAATCAAGAACGGCACTGACATTGTATGTGTAGTAAATAACGGCGGACGTGTTTCCAATAAGAAGGGTGTCAATGTACCGAACGTTGAGTTGTCTATGGATTACATTAGCCCGAAGGATTACAAGGATATCGTATTTGCAGTACAGGAAGATTTCGATTTCATCGCTGCTTCCTTCGTACGTAAGGCTTCCGACATCCAGGAAATCCGTGAGATTTTGAAGCAGTACGGCGGCGAGAAGATTAAGATTATCGCTAAGATTGAGAATAACCAGGGTATCGAGAACATCGATGAGATTATCGAAGAGGCAGACGGAATCATGGTTGCCCGTGGTGACATGGGTGTTGAGATTCCGTTGGAGGATGTTCCGGTTATCCAGAAGATGATTATCAAGAAGACTTACCAGGCAGGTAAGATTGTTATTACCGCAACTCAGATGCTGGATTCCATGATGTCCCATCCGAGACCAACCCGTGCAGAGGCTACTGACGTTGCAAACGCAATCTATGACGGAACCAGCGCAATCATGCTTTCCGGTGAGACTGCACAGGGTAAGTATCCGTTAGAAGCAGTTGAGACCATGGCACGTATCGCACTTCGTACCGAGCAGGATATTAATTATCTTTCCCGTATGAAGAATCGTACCGAGTTGGATCACTCCAGCGTAACCGATGCGATTTCTCACAGTGCATGTACCACTGCTGCTGATTTGAATGCTGCAGCAATCGTAACTGTAACCAAGTCCGGACGTACCGCACAGTGTATCTCTAAGTTCCGTCCGGGAAGCCCGATTATCGGTGGATGTACCTCTGAGAAGGTATGTCGTCAGATGAACTTATGCTGGGGCGTTACCCCAATCATGGTTCAGGAGATGGATGATGCGGACGACTTGTTCCAGCATGCAATCGATCGAAGTGAAGAAGAAGGCCTCGTAAAAGAGGGTGATTTGGTAGTGCTTACCGCCGGTGTTCCGCTTGGAATTTCCGGAACCACCAACTTGTTAAAGGCTCAGATGGTATAAAAATAAGACCTTCCGATGGGATTCATCGGAAGGTCTTTTTGTTTATCATTACTCGTTACATTCGCCGATTCCATGAGCAATACAATAATTCTTGATTGCATGGAAAGTCTCCGCACTGACATAGTGCTCTACGCGGCAAGCGTCTTTTAAAGCTACATCTTCTTGTACGCCAAGCTTCAAGAACAATGCAGATAAGAATTCGTGACGCTCATACATCTCTTCCGCAATGGACAATCCCTCCGGTGTCAGAGTGATGTGATTGTGGTCGTCAATTTCTACATAGCCGTTCTCTTTTAACTGTTTCATAAAGACGGAAACCGTCGCTCTTGCATATCCGAAATAATTACATACATCCGTTGCGCGGACAACATCCTGCTTCTTGGACAGGATCAAAATGGACTCCAAATAGTCCTGGGCAGATTCCTGCATCTTCATTTGATGTTCCTCCTTCAGAGTTCTCGCATCCATGATAAAAACACAATTACATTTTATACAACATGAATCGGCTTTTCAAGTGATGTTAGGAATAGCTGTTAGAATTCAAAAAAATTGTACGAAAATGTTTGACATGGGTGTTAGATGGTGCTAACATCTATTTGGTTAGGGATACCTACCATCTTTTTACCAAGTGAGGAATATTTGTGAAGGAGGGGATTGTGTGATGCCATTAACATTGAGCAATCCGGGCGAGAAGCAAGTCATTGTGAAAGTCGCCGGTAATGAAAAGACACGTAAATTCCTTGAGAATTTAGGGTTTGTACAGGGTGAAGAGATTAGTGTGGTTTCATCATTGAACGGAAATCTGATTGTGAATGTAAAGGATTCCAGAGTTGCTGTGGATCAGGCCATGGCTTCTAAGATTTATGTTTAATCTGAACGACACAAAAGATATTGCATGAAGGGAGTGTATAGCACAAATGGAAAGAACGTTACATGATGTTAGTGTTGGCGAGACCGTAACCGTTAAGGCAATTCGCGGAGAAGGCGCAGTCAAGAGAAGAATTATGGACATGGGTATTACCAAGAATGTAGAGATTTATGTCCGCAAGGTAGCGCCATTGGGTGATCCGGTGGAAGTAACCGTACGTGGATATGAATTATCCATCCGTAAAGAAGATGCCAAGATGGTTGAGATTGCATAAGGAGGACATACAGTGAGTATTCGTATTGCATTAGCAGGAAATCCAAACTGCGGTAAGACAACATTATTCAACGCACTGACCGGTTCCAACCAGTATGTAGGTAACTGGCCGGGTGTAACAGTTGAGAAGAAGACTGGTAAGTTAAAAACAGATAAGGACATAGATATCGTGGATCTTCCGGGTATCTATTCTCTTTCTCCATATACCTTGGAAGAGGTTGTAGCCAGAAACTATTTGATTGATGAGAAGCCGGATGCCATCTTGAATATCATTGATGGTACCAACGTAGAGCGTAACCTCTACCTGACCACACAGTTGGTGGAGCTATCCATTCCGGTGGTTGTTGCAGTCAATATGATGGATGTAGTTACCAAGAACGGTGACAAGATTCATGCAGACAAGTTGAGCGAAGCTCTTGGCGTTCCGGTTATTCCGATTTCCGCATTGAAGGGAACCGGCATTACAGAAGCTGCCGAGAAGGCTGTAGAGATTGCTAAGGCCGGTAATGTTACCATTCCGAAGCATCAGTTTAGCGGTGCAGTAGAGCATGCCATTGCTCATATCGAAGAAGTATCCTTGCATTCCATGGAAGAGCGTTATCAGAGATGGTATGCAATTAAGTTGTTTGAGCGTGACGACAAGATCCAGCAGAAGCTGGGCCTGTCTCAGGATATGATTGATCACATTGAAAAAGATATCGTATCCTGCGAGAAGGAAGTGGATGATGATGCAGAGAGTATCATCACAGCAGAGCGTTACACCTATATCGGAACCATCATCAATGAGGCAGTCACCAAGCAGAAGCGTGAGATGACCACTTCCGATAAGATTGACCGTATCGTAACCAACCGTTGGTTGGCACTTCCAATCTTTGCATTGGTAATGTTCGTTGTTTACTACGTATCTGTTACCACAGTGGGAACGATGGCTACCGACTGGGCCAACGACCAGTTGTTAGGTGATGACGGATGGAACTTCCTGGGAATTGAAGGATTGTTCATTCCGGGATTACATGCTGCAGTTGGTGACTTGCTTGCAAACATCGGTTGTGCAGACTGGTTGGCAGGATTGATCAACGACGGTATTGTAGCCGGTGTTGGTGCAGTACTTGGATTCGTACCTCAGATTTTGATTTTATTTATCTTCCTTGCATTCCTGGAAGGTTGTGGATACATGGCCCGTGTTGCATTCATCATGGACCGTATCTTCCGTAAGTTTGGTTTGTCCGGTAAGTCCTTCATTCCTATGATGATTGGTTCCGGATGTGGTGTACCTGGTATTATGGCAAGCCGTACCATTGAGAATGAGCGTGACCGTCGTATGACCATTATGACCACTACCTTCGTTCCATGTGGAGCGAAGCTTCCAATCATTGCATTGGTAGCTGGTGCGTTCTTCAATAATTCCGGTTTGATTGCTGTATCCGCTTACTTTGTTGGTGTTGCAGCCATCATTTGTTCCGGTATTATCTTGAAGAAGACCAAGATGTTCGCAGGCGATCCGGCTCCATTCGTTATGGAGTTGCCGGCATATCACTTGCCAACCGTAGGTAGTGTTCTTCGTTCCATGTGGGAGCGTGGATGGTCCTTCATCAAGAAGGCAGGAACCATCATCCTCTTATCCACCATCGTATTGTGGTTCTTAATGAGCTTCGGATGGGTAGATGGACAGTTCCGTATGTTGGAAGCAGTTGAGATTGACTCCTCTATTCTTGCTGCTATTGGTAGTGCGTTGGCATTCATCTTCAAGCCGCTTGGATTCGGAACCTGGCAGTTATCTGTTGCCGCAGTGACCGGATTGATTGCAAAAGAGAACGTAATTGCAACCCTTGGAATGACCTATGGATTGGAAGAAGTAGCAGAAGACGGTGCAGATTATTGGGCAGCATTGGCTGCATCAATCACTGCAATCGGCGGATATGCTTACCTGGTATTCAACCTCTTATGTGCACCATGCTTCGCAGCAATGGGTGCCATCAAGCGTGAGATGAATAACCCGAAGTGGTTCTGGTTCGCAATTGGATATCAGTGTGCATTGGCATACGTTGTATCTCTTTGCATCTACCAGATCGGTGGATTATTCACCGGCGCAGTAAGCTTCGGACTTGGAACCATTGTAGCTGTAGCATTCATTGCATGCTTCATCTGGCTGCTGGTTCGTAAGGGAACAGAAGAGGCAAAAGAAGTTCAGATGAACTAGTGAAGACATGTTATAATATTCATACAGCAACTGTGTAGAAAGGAAGGGATTGTTATGGGCACAGCAGTAGTATTGGCGGTTCTCGTGGCAGCCGTTGGCGGAATTATTTACAAGATGGTAAAGGACAAAAAATCCGGTAAGAACAGTTGCGGCGGCGACTGCGGCCATTGTGGTGGCGGATGCCATTAATTGAATAGCGCTTGTGGGCTCTCATCCAATGGATGGGGGCCTTTTTTCTATTGCAAAAGCACCGGATAGGGTATAATGGGAAAGGAAATAGAACTATTGGAGAAATGACATGAAGTTTTCAATTATATGCCCGTCTTACGGCGTAGAAAAATATATAGGAAATGCACTGCAGGATATCATTGCTCAGTCTTATAGGGATTGGGAGTGTATCGTAGTGGAGGATTGCTCTCCGGATCGAACGGCAGAGATTGCGGAAGAGATTGCTAAGGGTGAATCACGTATTCAGGTGGTAAGACAACCGGAGAATAAGGGCGTGTCTGAGGCTAGGAACCGAGGTCTTGAGATGGCAACGGGAGAATATGTGTTGTTCTTAGACCCAGATGATCGTTACGAGAAGAATCTGTTGCAGCAGGTGGCTGGTGTGTTGGAAAAACAACAAACGGATATCGTGATTTATGGTCATTACGAGGATTACTTGTCGGAAGACGGCAAGCTGAACTATCGCAACACCTTCGGCATGCCAAGTCGAGTATATACGGATTTGTCTGAGATTCATCATCTAGTCATGGAATTGGAAGAGAAGACCATGTATGGCTATCCGTGGAACAAGGCTTTTCGTAGAGACTATCTCATGGAGTATCAGTTACGGTATCCGGTAATTACCCATGTGGAGGATATTCTTTTTAATATTTCCGTATTTCAAGATGTAGCCAGTGTACAGACGCTTGACGCACCGCTGTATCATTATATGAACTATGCAGATGCCACCAAGCGATTAACGGCGAAACGCCTGGAGAACTATTTTGAGTTGCAGAAGACACGCTATAAGGCGTTGTTGGATCAGCAAGACTCCTGGGGAAGTACGGATGCCTATGCTGAGGGGGTAGTTGCCAAGGCATATTTCCGCTCGTTCTTTTCTATGCTAGAGCGTGAAGCTCGAGCGGGTACAGGTAAGCAGGAAGTACTTACAAAGGCGCGGACAGAGTTGGAGACGGATTTGTTTGTGCGGTTACGGGATGCTATGCCGGATGGCGGCAAGGCTCTGAAGTTGCTTTATCAGCCGCTGATGGATGGGAACATCAAGAAGGCATATCGTAGAGCAAAGGAAGTATCTTTTGTTCGAACCCACTTCCCGATGGCCTTTGCTAAGGCAAAACAAGCGAGATAAGAATGTGTGTAAGGCGTCTGCGTAAAGCAGGCGTCTTTTGTTGTATCTACAACAGAAATGGATTTTCTTGATATAATGAAAACAGGAAAATATTTTTGTAAGTATTTTGAACGGAATCGGTCTATATAGGTGAAGGCCTTAAGATAGATGGGGGAGGGAATATGAAAGACGAAGAAATTATTGAATTGTTTTTTCGGCGAAACGAGCGTGCGATCCGGGAAACAAACGTAAAGTACGGGAAATATTGTCATTCTATAGCATTTCATATTTTGAGAAATAGTGAAGATGCAGAGGAATGCGTAAGCGATACGTTGTTCCGTACATGGAATAGTATTCCGCCTACAAGACCAACGGCGTTCCAAATCTTTCTGGGGAAGATTGTTCGTAATATTGCATTTAACAAGTACGAGGCACTTCGAGCACTGAAACGAGGCGGTGGAACAGTGGAGGAAGTATTGGAGGAATTGGAGGAGTGTATTCCGGATGGCAATGATGTGGAGCAAACGGTAATTGCTAAGGAGCTGGAGCAAATCATTCGGGCATTTGTAAACAAGCTTCCGAAGCGGGAGGCCTATGTCTTTGCAAGCAGATACTTTTACACGGAGAGTATCGACGAAATTGCGAAGAAGTATGGAATGACCAAGAACAACGTGAATGTAATGCTGTCGCGGATGCGAAAGCGTTTGAAGGAGTATTTGGTAAAGGAGGAGTATATCGCGTCATGAAAAGTGAAGAGTTATATCGCAGCATGTCGGGAATCGATGATGCGATTTTAGCGGGATGTTTACAACCGGCGAAGAAAAAGAGTCGCCGGATTCCGTATCGCGCACTGATAGCGGTGGCGGCGTGTCTGGTTCTTGTGCTGGGCGGAGCAATTTTTGAACCGTGGCAGAGATATGGAAGCGGTATTTCCGGTGGAGAAAACAGTGGGATTGAAACTTCCGGCAATCAGACGGTGACAAATCAGAAAGCGAAATCAAACTTTTTTGTCATTACGGCCAACGCTGCAGAGCTGCCGGAGGATGGAGAATGTGTATCGGGTGAGGTCTACAGTATACGAGTGAATGATCTTTCTACCGGGTTCTGCGGTGGGTATATTCCGGAATTGTTCTCTATTGGTGGTCGAAACATTGCAAAGGTGAAACTATCTGTAGACAAGAATGAGATATTTACCAGTAAACCGCTGTACAAGGAAGATGCGGAGTATCCGACAGACTCGGAAGTGGCAAGTTGCAACGCAAACCCATATACGGACAGAGGATATTACAATTGGGTAAATGATACGGATTACAAAAAGTACGCCGAGACCGGTGTGAAAGAACTGAAATACCATTATGATTATTGGCAGGTGCAGGGGGATACCTACGAAGCTGAGTATAACGCGAACCTGTCCTACGGATTTTTTTCACAGGAGTCTATCAATGTCGATACCGGTGATTTAAGGCTGGATTATCATACGATGGTAGATATGTTGGAAGGCACAAAACTTACAATCACAGTGACTTACGAGAATGGACAGAGTGAGGAACATCATTATCAGGTCCACAGTGGAAAAGTTTTATGCGAATACAATGAGGACGAGTATAAGTTTGAGAGACAGGAGCGGTTTTTGACACCGGAGGAGGAGCAGAACGAAACCACGTATTTCTATAGTATTTTGATTGAACAATTGGATTAAGTGAGAGTTGTAAGGCGTCTGCGTAAAGCAGGCGCCTTTTCTTATATAAAAACCGCGGAAAAGTGGATAAAAACATGCAAGATATGTTATAATTCTACGGAATCATATTGTTTTATTCGATAAGGGGGTCAAGTATGACTGAGTCAGGATTTTTGATTTTCTTTGGAATTATTATTTTGTTGGTAATTATCGTAGCAGTGGTCACTGTCGTCGCAACGGTCGCTAGCTCTGTTGCAAGTATCGTAGAAGATGAGGACGAGGACGAATAAGGTGGCATCTGATATACGGATGATTGTGGCATCTCATAAGGCTTATGAGATGCCGCAGGACAGGATGTATTTGCCGGTGCAGGTAGGTGCGGCCGGTAAGACAGATATAGAGGGATTTGTACGGGATGATTCGGGGGATCAGATATCTCGGAAGAATCCAACCTACTGTGAATTAACCGGATTGTATTGGGCATGGAAGAATCTGGATGCGGATGCCATTGGATTGGCACATTATCGCAGACATTTTTCCAAGAAGAGCAGAAGCTACCGCAAGAAGCATGGTGTATTTGCTTCGGTGCTAAGCTTCGATGAGGCGAAGACGCTGTTGTCCCAATATGATATGGTAGTTCCGAAGAAGCGAAAGTACTATATTGAGACACTATATAGCCACTATGCCCATACCTTTGAGGCCAGTCATCTGGATGTGACCCGTGAGATTATCGCCGAGAAGTATCCTGCATACGTGGAAGATGTAGATGCAGTTTATCGCCAGCGTTACGGGTACATGTTCAATATGTTTCTTCTGAAAAGAGACGATTTGAACGGGTATTGTAGCTGGCTTTTTGATGTTTTAGAGGAGCTGGAGCGTCGAATTCCGACGGATGGTATGAGTACCTTCGAAGCCCGCTTCTACGGTCGTGTCAGCGAGATCCTCTTCAATGTATGGCTGAGACGACGCATGGCAGAGGGAGCTACCGTGGCAGAGGTTCCGGTGGTATCTACCGAGCCGGTGAATTGGTTTAAGAAAGGATTTGCATTCTTAGCAGCGAAGTTCGGCGGAGTGAAATACAAGGAAAGTTTCTGATGAAGATTTCAATCGTTACGCCATTTTACGAAGGCAATGATTATATGCCTTCCTATGCGGCGATGCTTGAGAAAAATGAAATAGCCTTGCAGCAGGCAGGACTGGGAGACACCATGGAGGTCATCCTGGTGAATGACAGTCCACAGACTGCAGTGAAGTTGCCGGGAATCTATAACGGCAGACCGAACTGGAAGATTGTGAAGAATGAGAAGAACCTTGGTATTCAGGGCTCTCGTGTTCATGGCTTACAGGTGGCTAGCGGCGATTACATCCTCTTCCTAGATCAGGATGATTCTCTGCGGGAAGATGCGTTGGTACAGTTTGCGGCCAAGGCCAAGGAAGCGCCCTATAAGGTTATCGTGGCCAATGCCATCTTAGAGCAGGCCAATGGAGAAGCACTGTGGTATCGCAGCGACTACCATAAGAGCCTGATTGGAGATATGGATACCTACTTGGATATCGGTATTCAGATTATTTCCCCGGGACAGTGCGTGATTCCACGGATGGTGATTCCGGATTACTGGTGTGACCATGTGTGCAAGGAGAATGGTGCGGATGATTATTACCTGTGGCTTCTGATGTTAGAGTCCGGTATCGGTTTTGAATACCTGGATGAGCCGCTGTATCGTCATCGTTATACCGAGAAGAATCTCTCTGCAGATACGAGAGTGACGGACCGCTCTATTTATGATTTTGTCCAACTGCTTCAGGAACATCCGGATTTTCCGCCGGAATACATTTATCGTCTGAAGCGGATGATTGTGTACAAAGCGAATTTCAGACAGAGCAACCTCCTACAGAAGGTGGGATTGTCTCTGAAAAATATAGACTTACTGATGAAGAATCTTCGATTCAAGCGGAAGACCAAGACCCCTTACGGGTTTAACAGATAGGAGTAATATGAGTCAGGTAGCGATTCTCCTGGCCACCTATAACGGGGCGGCCTATTTACGAGAATTATTGGACTCCCTGGAGAATCAGACTCGGGTGAACTTTCGAGTCTGGATCCACGATGATGGTTCTAGGGATGAAACAATTGACATTATAAATGAATACTGTAATCGTGCGCCGGAACGTTATACATTGGTGGATGGCCCGAAGGGATTGGGAAGCAAGCGAAGTTTCCTCTATCTTTTGGAACAGGTGGAAGCAGATTATTACTTCTTCTGTGACCAGGATGACGTCTGGCTTCCGGACAAGGTGCAGACGCTTTTGGATGCACTGGTGGGACATTCGTTAGGCGATGAGCGCCCGCTGGCAGCCTTCTGTGATATGAAGGTGGTAGATGGGAAATTGAACGTGCTGTGTGAGTCCTTTTTGGATTACATGGGACGTAGCGGAACACAGACCCGCTTTTCCCAGATTCTAATCGACAATCCGGCAGCAGGTTGCTCCATGGCATTTAACCGTGCCCTGCGAGATCGATGCCTGCCGCTTCCCAATGCGGACAACATTGAGATGCATGATGCCTGGGTGATGATGATGGCTGCGGTCTATGGTGAGATTTGCTTTGTGCCAAGCCCGTTGGTATTATATCGTCAGCATGGTGACAATGTGCTGGGTGCAGCCACGGAGTCCCGTCTCCAGAAGGTCCTAAGGAACATCGAGGGATTTTTGTCCGGTTCTCTAGCCAGACAGAAGCGCAATTTTTTTGCAACGTCCAGACGCTTAGCTGCTGAGGTGCTAACCCGAGATGACGTACCGGATGAGGTGCGCCGTGTCCTGGAAGGATATCTGGATTTGGAGAAGCATTCCCGCAGATACCGTATTCGTTTTTGCAAAGATAATCAGATCAATCGCGCACATCACAGTTTTTGGATGTGGCTTTGGATATAAGAAGGAAGGAGTTTTTTCATGAAGGAGTTAGCTAAGACCTACGATCCGAAGGGATTGGAGGAACGCTTATACAAAAAATGGGAGGAGAATGGTTATTTTCACGCTGAGGTAGATCGTTCCAAGAAGCCGTTTACCATTGTGATGCCACCTCCAAACATTACCGGTCAGTTACACATGGGACATGCATTGGACAACACCATGCAGGATATTCTTATTCGTTTCAAGCGTATGCAGGGATACAACGCATTGTGGCAGCCGGGTACCGACCATGCAGCAATTGCTACCGAGGTTAAGGTTATCGGTGCTTTGAAGGAACAGGGTATTGATAAGGATGACTTGGGACGTGACGGATTCTTAGAGAAGTGCTGGGAGTGGCGTAAGGAATACGGTGGACGTATCATCAACCAGTTGAAGAAGATGGGATCTTCCGCAGATTGGGAGAGAGAACGCTTCACCATGGATGAAGGTTGCTCCGATGCGGTATTGGAAGTATTTATCAAGTTATACGAGAAAGGCTTAATCTACAAGGGCAGTCGTATCGTTAACTGGTGTCCGGTTTGTCAGACCTCTATCTCTGATGCAGAGGTTGAGCATGAGGACCAGGACGGATTTTTCTGGCACATCAATTATCCGGTTGTTGGTGAGGAAGGCCGTTTCGTTGAAATCGCAACCACCCGTCCGGAGACCTTGTTCGGTGATACCGCAGTTGCTGTAAACCCGGAGGATGAGCGTTACAAGGATATCATTGGTAAGACCTTGAAGTTGCCTTGCACCGACCGTGAGATTCCTGTGATTGCAGACAGCTATGTAGATAAGGAGTTCGGAACCGGTTGCGTGAAGATTACACCGGCCCACGACCCGAACGATTTCGAAGTTGGTAAGCGTCATAACTTAGAGGAAATCGTTGTAATTAACGATGATGCTACCATGAATGACAAGGCCGGCAAGTATGCAGGCATGGATCGTTACGAGTGCCGTAAAGCATTGGTTGATGACTTGAAGGAGCAGGGCTTACTGGTTAAGGTTGTTCCTCATCAGCACAACGTTGGTACCCACGATCGTTGCGGTACTACTGTTGAGCCAATGATCAAGCAGCAGTGGTTCGTTAAGATGGACGAGCTGATTAAGCCTGCTGTAGAAGGCGTTAAGAATGGACAGATCCAGTTGCTTCCGAAGCGTATGGAGAAGACCTACTTCAACTGGACCGATAACATCCGTGACTGGTGTATTTCCCGTCAGTTGTGGTGGGGACATCGTATCCCGGCTTACTATTGTGATGATTGCGGACATATGGTAGTTGCAAAAGAGGCGCCAAGCGTATGCCCGAAGTGCGGTAAGAATCACATGACACAGGATCCGGATACCTTGGATACCTGGTTCTCTTCCGCATTGTGGCCATTCTCTACCTTGGGCTGGCCGGACAAGACCGAGGAGTTGGATTACTTCTATCCGAACGACGTATTGGTTACCGGATATGACATCATCTTCTTCTGGGTTATCCGTATGATTTTCTCCGGATACGAGCAGATGGGTGAGGCTCCGTTCCATACCGTATTGTTCCATGGTTTGGTTCGTGATGATCAGGGACGTAAGATGAGTAAGTCTCTGGGCAACGGTATTGATCCGTTGGAGGTTATTGATAAGTACGGTGCAGATGCATTGCGTCTGACCTTGATTACCGGTAATGCACCGGGTAACGATATGCGTTTCTACTGGGAGCGTGTAGAGAACAGCCGTAACTTCGCCAACAAGATTTGGAATGCTTCCCGTTTCATCCAGATGAACTTAGAGGGTAGCGAGATTACCGAGCCGGCCAAGGAAGCACTGACTGAGGCTGACCGCTGGATTCTCTCTAAGGTTAACCGTCTGGCTAAGGACGTTACCGAGAACATGGATAAGTATGAGCTTGGTATCGCAGTTCAGAAGGTTTATGACTTCATCTGGGATGAGTTCTGTGATTGGTACATCGAGATTGTGAAGCCTCGTATGTACAACAAGGATGCTGATCCGGTATCTGCCAACGCAGCGCTTTGGACCTTACGTACCGTATTATCCAATGCACTGAAGTTGTTACATCCATATATGCCATTCATTACCGAGGAGATTTACTGTGCCCTTCATCCGGAAGAGGAATCCATTATGATTTCTACCTGGCCGGAGTACAAGGCTGAGTGGAACTTCGAGAGTGAAGAGGCTGAGGTAGAGCGTGCCAAGGAATTGGTTCGCGGTATTCGTACCCTTCGTACCGATATGGATGTACCACCAAGCCGCAAGGCGAAGCTGTATGTAACTGCTTCCGATGCTGCAATCCGCGACATTTTTACCCGCGTTCAGCCGGTATACCAGGGACTTGCAGGCGCCAGCGAAGTGGTAGTACAGGAAGGCACCGATGGTATCCCGAGTGATGCGGTATCCGTAGTAATTCCGGATGCAGTACTCTACATTCCGTTGGAGGATTTGGTAGATTTCGAAAAAGAAAAAGAACGTTTGACCAAGGAAAAGGCTCGCTTAGAAGGTGAGTTGAAGCGCTCCAAGGCAATGCTGTCCAATGAGAAGTTCTTATCCAAGGCACCGGAAGCAAAGGTTGCTGAGGAAAAAGAGAAGCTTGCGAAGTACGAGCAGATGATGGCAGAAGTTGTTGCCCGTTTGGAAAGTATGAATAAGTAGAGAGGTGTTTGTAATGACAAATCAGGAAATTTTAAGCAAGGTTGATCACACATTATTGAAGGTGGAGTCCACATGGGCTGACATCAAGCAGATCGTGGATGACGGAATGAAGTATGATACTGCTTCCGTATGCATCCCGGCTTCTTTCGTGAAGCAGGCTGCTGATTATATCAAGGAGCAGGGCGGACATCTGAAGGTTTGTACCGTTATCGGTTTCCCGAATGGTTATTCTACCACCGCTGCAAAGTGCTTCGAGGCACATGATGCAGTTGTTAACGGCGCTGAGGAAGTTGACATGGTTATCAATGTTGGCTGGGCAAAGGAAGGCCGTTGGGATGATATCTTAGATGAGATCAATGCCATTAAGGAGCACTGCGATGGCAAGCTTCTGAAGGTTATCATCGAGACCTGCTTACTGACCAAGGATGAAATCGTTGCAATGTGCGACGTAGTAAATAAGTCCAAGGCTGAGTACATCAAGACTTCTACCGGTTTCTCCACCAACGGAGCAACCTTCGAAGACGTAGAGTTGATGGTAAAGCATATGACAAATGGTAAGCTGGTGAAGGCAGCAGGCGGAATCGGAAGCCTTGCTGATGCTGAGAAGTTCATCGAGATTGGTGCAAGCCGTCTTGGAACCAGCCGTGTGGTTAGCGCAGTAAAGGCTGCGGAGTAAGCTTATGAATTACGATAGAGAGGGTTTGATTGCAGCTGCAAAGGAAGCCATGATGAAGGCTTATGCCCCATACTCCAACTTCTACGTAGGTGCTGCATACTTAATGGAGGATGGTACCATTTACAGTGGATGCAACATTGAGAATGCATCCTATGGTGCTGCCAATTGCGCAGAGCGTACTGCAATCTTCAAAGCAATCAGCGAAGGTCGTAGAGACTTTAAGGCATTAGCACTGTGCGGCGGCCCGAAGGGTGAGGTGGACAAAGCCTGCTATCCTTGCGGTATTTGCCGTCAGGTATTGAATGAGTTCTGTGACAAAGATATGGAAATCCTCGTAGCGACCAAAGATGGCTACGAGGTGACCCATTTGGCAGAACTTCTCCCACATAGTTTTTCGAAAGAAGACTTGTAGAGAAAGGAACGAATCATGATTGATTTCGAAGAAGAATTGAAGAAATACAAGCCAAGCATGGAAGTCAGTGAGGCAGAGGATTCTATCCATAGCCGTGATTTGACCGACATGGTGGATATCATGAAGGAAATGGTTTCTGAGAATTTGTCCAAGCAGGGAAAGTCACGGTAAGAGAGAATGAATTGCTTTTATTGTCAGAATGAGATTGGAGCCAACGATACCTGTCCATACTGCGGCGCGGACAACAGCGCCTATCGCAAGGTCATTCATGCGTCCAACACCTTCTACAACGAAGGTTTGGAGCGTGCCAAGATTCGTGATTTGACCGGTGCGGCAGAGTATCTGGGCCAGAGTTTAAAATATAATAAATACAATTTGGATGCCAGAAACCTCTTGGGACTGGTGTATTTCGAGATGGGCGAGACCGTTCAGGCCTTAAGCGAGTGGGTCATCTCCAAGAATTATTTCCCGGATGAGAACCCGATTGCAGACCATTACTTGGATGAGTTGCAGCATGGCGCCAACATGTTGGACAAGCTGAATCAGACCACCAAGAAGTACAACCAGGCCATTGAGTACGTCCAGCAGAAGAGTTACGACTTGGCGAAGATTCAGCTGAAACGTGTGTTATCCATGCAGCCGAACCTGGTTCGTGCCAGACAGTTACTTGCCCTGCTTCTTATGATGGAAGGCAAGTACGAGGATGCTAAGAAGGAACTTGCTGAGGCAGCGAAGATTGACATCAAGAATCCGACTACCATTGCTTACCAGCAGGAGGTCCGCCGTGTGCTGAAGGACAAGAAGTCCAAGAAGAAAAAGAAGCGCAAGGATGATCCGCTGGATTATGTAGATGGTTCCGAGACCGGATACATGCGTCGTCAGACCTTCATCGAGGCTATGGACAATACCAAGAGCGGTATCGTGAATATTCTGGTTGGAATCATTATCGGTACTTTGATTTGTATGTTCCTTGTGGTCCCAAGTGTACGTCAGAATGCCAACAGTGATGCGGCCAATGCATTGGTAGATGCTAACGAGAAGGCTACCAGTACAGCAACTGACGTTGCGGTATTGCAGCGGGAGATTGACCGACTGAATGCAGAGCTGGAGAATTACACCGGTAAGGGAGACCAGAAGACTTCCTACGAGAAGCTCCTAGAAGCGCAGACGGCACAGTTGGCCGGTGACTTGGAGACTGCGGCTACAGCTATGGAGACGGTGAATCGAGATCTCTTAGATGCCAACGGTCAGGCGAAGTACGATGAGATTGTCGCTGTAACTAATGTGTATCAGGAAGATAAGCATTACGAAGAAGGCTACAAGGCGTTCTATGCCAAGGAATATCCACAGGCGGTAGAGCATTTTGCCAAGGTTGTAGAGTTGGATGAGACCTACAGTAACGGTGACGCCATCAACTACCTGGCTCAGAGTTATGCAGCGGTAGGAGATAATGAGAATGCGCTGACCTACTATAAGAAAGTGGTAGAGGCGTATCCGAATACCCGTAAGGCAAGAGCTGCTGAGAAGGCCATTGAGACTTTAGAGTCCGGCGGAACGTTGGATATTGAGAATTCCTCCACGGGAGGAGCTGCTCCAACTACCCAGACGGGCGAAGAGAATACACAAGAGAATCCACCGGAAGCGGAAGCTCCGGCAGAATAAGAAGAACCCCGTAACACCATTGGTGCTACGGGGTTTTTAAGTTACATATTACCGACGAGGGTATCCTTGATTACGCCGATGCATTCCCGTAAGGTATTGTTGGGCAGATACAGCGGATGGGATGGTGCTGCAATGCCGCAGACATTATGCAATCCCTGCTTGGTTGCAATATGGGTGGCGCGGTATACGTGGAAATTATTTGTTAGAATTCCAACATTTTTATATTCTCCGTCACAATCCTTTTCTAAGATGCTCTTGCTGAATCGGATATTCTCCAAGGTATTGGTGGATTGATCCTCCAGAAGGATGCGGTCGCCGTCAATGCCACAGGATACCAGGTAATCATACATGCCCTGGGCTTCGCTGCAAGGTTCGTTATAACCTTGTCCCCCGGAGACAATACAGCGGGTGTTTGGATTCTCCTGCAGGTAAGTGACTGCGGTATCCAATCGTTCTTTTAAAATAATGCTTGGGCCGTTCTGGCGCATCTGCGCACCTAAGACGATGATGTAATCCAGGTCCTGTTCCCCTTCGGCGTGGAATGTCCCGGTAACCAAAGCAAGCAGGATGCCAAGTACGATCAGTCCGATACCGACGATACTACCCAGCGTGATACGAAGGGCTAGGGGCAATCGGGCCAGAATTCCCAGGTGGTGTAGGATGGCTAAGAGTAAGCATCCCAGACCCATTACTTCCCATATCAGGAAGAAGAAGGTGCCGGAATGGGCCATCCAGGCTATCACGCCGTAGGCGCATCCAGCGGCTGCCAGGATGAGTAATAGGATTGTTAGAAATACGTGCATGATACGCTCCTTTGTAGTCATAGATACCTCCATATTTTATCTTATGTTATCTATTATAGGAATATCTTTTACACAACAACAATCAACTTGTGGTTGACACTTGACAGGAGTGTTCGGGTGTACTAGTATAGTTAATACAGTAGTAATGATTATGGAGGAAGACATGGAAGAACGTCGTCCGGCCAGACAGCCGTCCAAACGGGTTCAAAAATTAAAAAAGAAAATCCTGCTGTTACGAATCGAAGAAGTGATTCTTCTGGTGATTATCGCAGTATTATTATTGAATCGCTGCCAGAGTTCCAGGGGCTTATCCAGTGCCTTTGCTCATTTTTCCGATGAGCAGACCGAGACAGAATACGCTTGGTTGCAGGAGCATAGCGGTGATTTCCCGGAGGGCAAGATTGATGCCGCAGCCGGGAATCCGGGACTGATACACTTTCTATATAACTACGGGAATGGTACCTATGACCATGATACCGTTGCAACCTTAACGAGCAATGAGAAGTCCCAGGACATTCCGTTGTTTATGCAATGGGATGAGCGCTGGGGATATGATCTGTATGGTGATAACAATATTGGTATGTGTGGTTGTGCGCCGACGTGTCTTGCGATGGTGACGGAGGGCATGACGAAGAATGCGGATATTACCCCAAGCAGCGTTGCCAATTATGCCATGAGTAACGATTATTACCTCTTTGGAACCGGTACGAAGTGGGGCTTGTTCGAGGATTACGCTGCGATGAATGGGCTGATGTGCACGGAGCTTGGCGCAGATACGGCGTCCATCTACAGCGAGTTGGAACAGGGACATCCGGTAATCTGCAGTATGTCTCCGGGAACTTTTACCACCGGAGGACACTTCATTGTGATGTGTTGCTTGAAGAACGGTGAAGTTGTGATTAATGATCCGAACAATGTGGAGCTAAGCTCCAAGACCTGGAATCTAGACGGTATTAGTAGTGAAATCAAGAATGCCTGGGCTTTCGCCCCGGAAAACATGTAAAACTCCCTTCTCTTAAGAAGATGCTTCCCAATCGAAGCATCTTTTTTATTTTTACAAAATACTTGTTGACAAATAATACTATACGCCATATAGTATTATACATAAACAAGAAAGGAGATGATTGTTTGACGTATCAGTTGACGGCGCCATTATTGGATGCCTGTGTATTGGGAATTGTTGCGAAGGAAGACTCCTATGGATATACATTGACTCAGAAGGTACAGGAGAAGGTGGATATTTCCGAATCTACCTTGTACCCGGTGCTTCGACGGTTACAGAAGGAGGAGTTCCTCATTACCTACGATCAACCGTATCAGGGACGGAATCGTCGGTATTATCGCATTACGGAAGCCGGTCGGAAGCAGTTGGAATACTACCGACAGGAATGGAAGGATTATAAGAACCGCATCGACGGTTTGCTGGAGTATGAATTTTTAGAAGGGGAGACGCATGATGAATAAGAATCAATTTCTAACAGAGTTACAACGACGCCTGCGTGGAGTTCCACAGGAAGAGCTGGATCAGGCGATGGAATATTATACAGAGTACTTTTTGGATGCCAATGTGGATGATGTGACGGATGTGATTCCGCTGGTTGGTACACCGGCACAGGTGGCACAGCGCATCTGGGATGAATGCGTGGACAAGCAGGTCACTATCCAGAGACAGGAAGGTGGCGTGAAGAATACGGCGAAGACCGTATGGATGATTGTATTAGCAGTATTTGCAGCGCCCATTGCCCTGCCGCTTGCGATTGTAGTTGCGGCATTGGTGTTTGCAGTACTTGTAGTGATTTTTGCAGTTATCTTCTCTATTATTGTTGCAGCGGTGGCTTTGGTCATTGGCGGATTTGCAGCCCTGCCCGGTGTGTTCTGGGTAGTTGGAATCGGACAGGCATTTATCGTAGCAGGTAGTGCCTTGGCGATGATCGGTATCGGATTACTGTTGATTCTGGCGTTCTGGAAGCTGGGTACCTGGTGTATTTTGCAACTGGCTCAGTGGGTACGGAAGCTTGGTGAGAAGAAGAGAGGGGTGCAGGTATGAAGAATTCGGTAAGTAAGATTATATTGATTGTAGCGCTGTGCTTGGTTGGCGTAGGCGTAGCGGTGTTTGGCATTGGAGTAGCACTAGGTGGTAAGCCGTCTTTTGCAGTGAATTATGACAATCATACCACCAGCACGAGCGCATCCTATAACAAAGCACAGGAGCAGGTATCTGCTTTTAAGAGTCTGAAGATTGATGTATCCGCCGCAGATGTGACAGTTGCATACGGAGATGATTATGGGATTAGTTATGGCTTCTATGATGATCAGGAGCTGAAGATGGAAGTCCAGGATGACACCTTCGTGGTAACTAGCAAGAATGAAGATGGATTTTTCGGTGTGGGATTTCTGTGGGAGGAGTCCCAGTACGTGAAGATTACCGTACCGCAAGATACCAAGTTGGAGGATGTTTATATTCATACCTCCGCCGGGGATATTCAGTTGTCAGAGGTGACATGCAAGAAGCTGGATGCCAAGAGTAGCGCCGGTGATGTTACGCTTACAGAGAATCGGATTGAGAGCGGTAAGATTACCAGTTCCGCAGGCGATATAATGTTTACCGATTTGGATACGGACGACCTGGAGATTCACGCATCTGCCGGTAATGCAGAAGGAAGTTTGGCCGAGCCGTTGGATGCCTACAACTTGGATTTGAAGACCAGCGCCGGAGAGATTCAGGTAGATCATAAGGAACATGGAAATAAATACACCACGACGGCTGACGGGAACAAGACCTTGAAGGTGAAATTGTCCGCCGGCGACGTGGATTTGGAAGGCAAATAATCGAATGGTATGAGAATGGCCTGTCGCGTTTTAAGCGGCAGGCTGTTTTACATTTCTTTTCATGGTGCAAAGGGCTATAATAGTTTCGTGACAAATATTGTAAAAAAGAAAGGGGACAATATGTCAAAGATGAAAAAAATCCAGCGAGATGATCTGGCTATTTATCGTACACCAAGCGGATTGAAATATAGCCCATCCGGGGAATACCTGGCATTCCAGGTAAAGCGTGCAGACTTAGAGAAGAATGAGTATCACAGCGATGTGTGGATGTACCATGATGGGGAAGCCAAGCAGGTAACCTGGACCATCGATGCCTCCGTTGTGGAGTGGAAGGATGAGCATACGCTAATCCTTCGCCGGAATACCAAGGAGACCAAGCCGGGGACCACGGATCTGTATTTATTGGATGTGCGTGGTGGCGAGGCAGCACCATGGGTGACCGTACCCTTTGGCGTAGGTGCATTCAAGCAATTGGATGAGACCCATTATATTGCCACTGGTGACATTCGCGTAGATGATCCGGATGCCTATAAGGATGACGAAGAGGCTCGTAAGAAGAAGGCAGAAGAGAAGAAAGCAGAGGAAGATTACCATCTGGTAGAGGAATTGCCATATTGGTTCAATGGTGCCGGCTATGTCAATGGTACGAGAAGCGCGTTGTTCCTTCTTACCATTGAAGACGGGAAGCTTATAGCCAAGCGCCTGACAGCGCCGACCTGTGATGTGCAGGGCATTCGTGTGGAAGGAACCAAAGTGTACTATGGTGCCGATACCTTCAAGAAGCATCGCAACCTGTACAACAAGGCATATGTTTACGATTTTAAGACCGGCAAGAGCGAGTGCATCTACAAGAAGAGTGACTACGGCATGGGTGGTTTCTTCGAGATGAATGGTAAGCTCTATTGCCAGGCTTCCGATATGAAGACTTACGGCGTGAACCAGACCTCCGATCTGTATCGCTTGGAGAACGGAGAACTGACCAAGGTTTATGTACCGGAAGTATCTCTGTATTCCAGTGTGATTGGAGATACCGCAGAAGGTGGTGACGGAAGATACTGCGATGGCAAAGAATTTTTAACCTTTGCTACCATTCGTGATCATAATGCTATCTTCAAATTGACCGCATCCCGTGGCAAGCTTGTAAAAGAGACTCTGTGGGAAGAGGATGGAATGCTCTGCTCCATGGATGTAAATGATGAGCAGATTGCAGTGGTATACCAGGATTGGAATCATGTAGCAGAGCTCTATGTCATGGACCGCGACGGTAAGAACATGACCCAGGTGACAACCTTGAATGCAGAAGCACTGGAAGGCCGATATATTGCCAAGCCAAACCGTCTGGATTACACTTCTTGCGGATTGGATTTGAGAGGATGGGTGCTGTTGCCAGAGGATTATTCTCCGAAGAAGAAGTATCCGGCAATCTTGGATGTGCATGGTGGTCCTCGTTGTGTATATGGTGAGACCTTCTTCCATGAGATGCAGTATTGGGTATCCCGTGGATTCGTGGTATTCTACACCAACATTAAGGGCTCTGACGGACGTGGCGATGCATTTGCAGATATCCGCGGAGATTACGGCGGAACCGATTTTACCAACCTGATGGACTTCACTGATGCAGTGTTGGCAGCTTATCCGAATATTGACAAGAAGCGCATCTGTGAGACTGGTGGAAGCTACGGCGGATTCATGACGAACTGGATCATTGGACATACGGATCGATTTGCTGCTTGCGCATCTCAGCGCTCCATCAGTAACTGGGTGTCCTTCTCCTATATTTCCGATATCGGAGAATATTTCGGACCGGATCAGTGTGGTGCCAAGAATACTTTTGGTGAGAAGAACCATGAGATTCTTTGGGAGCATTCCCCACTGAAGTATGCAGATCAAGTGAAGACACCAACCTTGTTCCTCCACAGTGATGAGGATTATCGTTGCCCGTTGCCGGAAGGTATGCAGATGATGCAGGCCTTGGCATCCCGTGGCATTGATACCAGACTGATTGTGTTTAAGGGTGAGAACCATGAGCTGTCCCGTTCCGGTAAGCCGAAGCATCGCATTCGTCGACTGGATGAGATTACGACTTGGTTTGAAAATCATATCAAATAATAAGAACGCTTCCGACTTGTTGTGGTCGGAAGCGTTTTTTAGTTACTGTAATTTTTTCAGATAGGATTCGACGACTTTTGTAATTAGCGGATCGCTAATCACCAGTTGTGCTGCCGGGGAGGCATCCTTGCAGAGGATGACCGGCTGGCCCTTCTTGGACAGAATACTAAGATGGGCAAACGGAATGTGTGGAAGCTCCACGCATTTATAGCCGGTGTGATCCTTGGCGTAAGCTCTTGTGGAAGCCAAATGCTGTTCATATTCTTCATAGTTATAGAAGATGGCAGCGCCAAGGAAGAGACCGGATACATCCAATGTCAGCGGATGGGTAGCGAATTGCTCCTTGCCAATCACCGGATAGAGGACGGTATATTTTTTGCCCTTGCCGGCGGCATCTGCCTGTTTGCGCAGGTAGTTGCGATAGTTTAAGATGCGCTCTGTAGTGGCTTCGTCTACTTTGTTCTGCTCTAAGATGGACTGCAGTAACTCCGGTTCCATGGTCTCTAACGGCAGGGTGTTGTGATAGATATAGGTATTGCCATCAGCTTCCAGATATTCCATGAGATAACGATGATAATCCAATCGCTGACCCTTCCGATAGACGTTCACCAGTGGCTGTCCGTCACGAATCAACTTCTGGAACTGCTCCATGGCATAGGATATCTCTGTTGCACCATCTTTGCGATAAGCCAGGGCCTCGTTGGACTTGGTGGAGACAGAAGTTCCGTAGAGGATATGATCCTCGGTAAAAATGGAGAGGTTCCGATAGTCTTCTTTTTTGCCCGGAGTGACACGATAGCTTCGCATGTTGCCAACCATGTACAGTGGCAGCCATTGCTCCAGTTCCTTTAATACTGCTGGGAAGGCCACGGTGATTGGCTGCGCCACGCACAGAGAATGATTCTTCTGTAATGCATGAATGAGAGCAGCAATGACCCGGCTGCGTTCCTTGGATGTCATGGCAGAGAGCCCTCCGGTGATGTCATCCTCCCAATACAGTGGTCCCGGAATCGGTTCGTTCTCAATGCTCTCTAGGAAGTCTGCAATACCGGAACGTACTTCGGATAAGGTCTTGTATCCGGTGGTCATGCGTTTTGCCAGCTTGGACATCATGCTCTGAGGCTTCTGGTCTTTGGCCAGGCGGCGCAGGTATTGCTGGAGATGGAAGGCATCGGCGTAACCGAAGAATTGCTCAATGGCTTGTTCTTCTTCGGTAAGTGTGGTTGGTGCTTTGACCGGTTCCTCCGCTTTTGCAGGCTTTGCTGCTTTTTTCGGTGCAACGGTGGATGTTTTATTTGATACCGCCTGGGAGGATAAGTATGCAATCAGCGCATCTTTATCGGTTGTCTTCTGTCCAAGGAGTGCTTCCAATTTTTCAATGGCATCAGATGTGGTATAGTTGGAAGAGACAAAGGCGGCAGCCGTTGCAACGAATTCTTCCGGATTGGCAGGACGGCGTTGTCCCTTGCGAATGCGGGACAACTGGGATGGATCCACTCCGCAACCTCTGGCCATGGCAGCTTGCGTAATCTGCAGGGTGTCCATGAGAGAGGATAGGCGGTTGGCCAGATCGGCAGCATAGAGATCCTTCGGTGCAAGACTATCGGCAAATGCTGCGCGAATGGTTTTCTTGCTAAGTGTCGGATGCTCTAATTGTTTTGCCTTTTTACCCAAGGCACGGGCAATGGCATCAACCTGTGGGCTATCCGGTGCAGGAAGACGCTCGCCGCTACGATATCGACTGATGACAGAGGGGGATAACTCGCAAGCTTCTGCAAGGTCCTTGGCTGTCACCTGTAATTCTTTCATATAGGATTTCAGTAATTCCGAAAATTCCATAAAAACCCCTTTCTATAGCAAATGCAGTGTCAACTATAATTATAGAACGATTTGACGGAAAGGGCATGACAAATCGAGAGGACTTTTTTTATGAAAATTGACAGAGCGCAAGTGCTAACCATGTTTGAGATTTATACGGATGCCTATGACAAGGAGGATGCGAAGATTCGCCTGAAGTATGAGCACACCTTCCGGGTGGCGGCCTTATGCGATGAGATTGCCGGTAGTATTGGGCTCTCCGGGGAGGACCGGGACTTGGCATGGTTGCTTGGAATGCTTCATGATATTGGACGATTTGAGCAGTTGCGGCGATATGGAACCTTCAAGGATGCGGATTCCATCGATCATGCTGGATTTGGAGCAGACCTACTCTTCGGAAGAGCCGGAGAGACGGCCATGATTCGTTCTTTTGTCCTGGATGAGAGTGAAGATCAGTTGATTGAGATTGCCGTGCGTAATCATAGTGCATATCGTATCCCGAAGGATTTGGATGAGCGAACCGCCATGTATTGCAATATTCTGCGGGATGCGGATAAGGTGGATATTTTCCGGGTGAATGTGGAGTTTGACTTAGAGGATATTTATAACTGTACTACAGAGGATTTGCGGACTTGTGCCATCACACCGGAAGTGCTGGCTTGTGTGACGGAGCGCCATGCGGTCCTTCGTTCCCTGAAGAAGACCACCATGGACAATGTGGTGGGACATATTTGCTTGCTGTTTGAATTGGTATATCCGAGAAGCGTGGCCATTGTACGTGACCAGGGATATTTGGATAAGCTCATTCATGTCACTTCTGACAATCCGGACACCCAGGCGAAGCTGGAGTGGATTGAAGGAGAAGTGACAGCGTATATGAACGAGGCTTAATAGTTGGATAGATTTTCTTCCGTGTCAATGATGATGGCGCAATCGGAAGAGATATTTTGTAAGAGCTGCACCATGTACTCCTGGGGGATGGTGATGCATCCCTGGGACGGAACTCCGGCATAGCAGTGTAAGAACATGGCGGAACCGGCTCCGGGAGTGCACGCGCTGTTGTAGTCTAAGGCTAGGACGTAGTTATAGGAATCGCCGGCGCTTAGGATGTGCTCCGCGCTGTTCCATTCAGCATCTTCGCCATTGTCAGCACTGACGAATTGGTTGTAGTATGCAGAATCCGGATCATCCACCCAATAATCATTGGCGTCCACCTGAGTATATGGAATGTTACTTCCCGGATCGGCATTGCGACCGAAGGCCTTGCTGAAGTGATAGAGGCCAACCGGTGTGCGGCTGATATATTCCGAAGCCTGGCCGATGCCGTCAACGCCTACGTGGCCTGCAACGGAGAAGACATTCTTCCAGCTGCCATCGGATTGCTTGATGTTGTAGCTGACGGTAGCATCGGTAGTTGTGGTGTTGGCGGTGGCGACGGTAATGAGCTGTGTTGTGCCACTTGCAGCCTGCAAGGATGCAATAGAGAATGAATTGTCGGACGATGCGGAGGCATCGTCTTTTTTATTGTTCTCGTTGTTTGTCTCTGCGGATTCTGCTTCCGCGGTGCTGGTCCGATCATCCACCTGCACCTCTATTGTCGGCGGCTGTAGTGCCTGTATATCTGTCTGCGCACCGCATCCTGACAGCATTACTGTGCATAGAATTGGCAGAGCGCAGCGTAACGTTTGTTGTTTCATAATAGTTCCCTCATTTCTGCGAGAACTATTATACCTCTTTTCGTGCGGTGGGGGGTAAAAGGATGAATATCGCCGGGCTTTGGCACCCGGGAAGCAGTGCCTAGGGAGGTCGAGGTAGTGGTTTGGGTGCCAAAGCCCGGGTGTACGATGCGTTTAGGCACCCGGATGATTGCTGCGTGTTTGGATGGACTGCTGCTCTGGGTGCCAAAAGACTATTATCTATAGCTGCTTAGCACCCGCGGAAGTGTGAGCAAGAGGTGGGACGATGAGTCTTGGGTGCTAAAACGAGCGCAGGAAGGGGATATTGTCACCCATAGGAGAGATGCGCTATGGCATGTGACTTCTTCTCTGGGGGCGCATGGACGCTAAGACCAAGCAAATGGGAGCCCCTTGGCGTCCTAATATCAGAATTTCTCCTATGGAGTAGCGGACTGAGGACGCCATCTATAAAGGATTCTGGGGACTATAGCGTCCAAGAATGGCTGTTTGAAGCGGATTTTGAGCCTTTTTCTTTGGAAAACGATGATTTATACTATGTTTTGGACGCCAGGATTGCCTAAATCGGATGCATCTGGCGTCCGTGGCATATGAATACCACTATCAACTGATTCATAGTGGACACTAGGTGACGCCAGTTTATTACATTCTGGCGTCCATGACGTAATGGAACGCTGACTCCGTCCCCCCCCCCAGAGACTATAATAAGTAAAGGAGACCGGCTATGAATGATACGGATATACTATCTAAATTTGATTATCCCAAAGGATATAAGAAGTTACGAGAATTGAATCTTACAGATTTTGAATTTTGGTATTTTATTCCAGATGATCAATTGCCGAGACGATTTGTTGGCATGAGTCAGAGATATCCAACAAGAAAATATATCCCTTTTGCGAGGCGAGATGATTGCGATGATATTGCTTGCTTTGAATATGGGAAAGGAGAAACTGTATACATTGTTCATGATTTTGCAGGTGCAGGATTCGAAGAACGCAAATGCTATAGTAATATTTGGGGATGGCTTAAAGATGCAATAGATGAGCTAATAAGTGAAAATCCCATATAGTGTTGAGGTTCCTAATCCATTTCGCTAGACTAAGGAGGTTTTATATGAGTGATATACATGATATGTCTTTTGCAGATAGAGTATTTAATCTTGCCTTTTATCAAAGCTCTCATAAAGAAATGATAATAAGAAGTTATAAGAATGATGCTTATGGAAGTGTTAACAGCAATATAGATATATATGTGGGTGATATTTCATACATAGAGCTTCCTATTTTCTTTGATTCGCTAAAGTTGAAAAGGGCATCAGCTCTAGACTTAGTTTACTTGAAACGAAAATGTGGTCATGCTGTAAATCGTGATAATGTTCTTGTTTTAGTGTCAAATAATAGAAAGTACTATATTGTTGCAAGTTTGTTTTCGGTAGTAGAAAACGAATTAGAAGCTACGGAAATGCCTTTGCATTGTTTTATAAAAAGTGGTGTATAAGAGGGCAAGGTAGTAGACTATAAACTACTACCGGGAGCACGGAACGCTTGATGGTTCTACCGATTACATCATAGAATCTGCGACCGGTGGAATGTATAGTGGATCTAAAACCGGTGCTGGTGTTGGCTTTGTGTCGGGTGCTATTAATCTGATAGCAAACCCGGAAGGACATTTAACAATATCCCAAAGGAAGGCGCTCAAAAATTACCGGACGGTGTCGGATACAAAGAATATGATATTAATCCTTATGTGCGTGTACAAAATCGAGGCGCAGAACGTATTGTAATGGGAGATGTGGGAGGCGATGATATTTGTTAATTGACAATAATGTATTTTATCCTGGTAAGGTTAAGTATAATTCGTTTAATATCGATTTTGGTAAGCCATTTATAGAACAATCCGAAGAATTAAATGAGGATCTAATCCAAGTTGAGTGTGATGGTAACTATGTTCTGGATATAGGCTGGTATCCGGAGGGGGATGATAAGGGAATGATTATCATTCAATTAATACATAATAATGACTGGGGAAATCCAATAATTAAGGAAAGTGTACTTGAAGCTGAAGCATTACTGAAAAGTATTACCAAAGTGATGGCAGTAATGAAGCGAAATATTCCAAGGTGAGGATAAACGGATCATACACATACAACAAGTGGCAGAATCAGGACAACTGGTTCTGTCACTTTTTCTTTGCGAGGTAATTGGCGTTGGAGAGCCTGGGCTGAGATGTGGTGCTGGGGCTAAAAGGATGATTATCGCCGGGCTTTGGCACCCATATAGAAACATCAAAGCATGCAAAAAGCGTTCCATGTCGCAACTGTCATGGAACGCTTTTATTATTATATCGTAAATCGTATACGATTTTCCGGCACCTTGCTCTTTAAGAACTGAATAACATGATTGTATTCTTCTTCCGACATATATGCGCGTTCAATATAAAGAGCCCACCCGTCATATATCATCTCATCTGTAATATATAATTTATGTATTCTCTTGTACTTTCGTTCACGAGCTTTTTTTAATCCCGTGTAAGTGAGCACATAAGTTGAGTCATAGAATGAATAATTGCATTCCAAAAATCTTTTATACCGCTTCTCATACATATATGTCCAAAAACGATGTGATAAATATGGTGGTACGCCTTTATGAATAATCCTATAATCTTTGATCATCATTGTAAAACAAAACACAAACAATACTAATGAGTACATCAAATATTTTAAATTTAAATGATCAAATTTAACGAAATAGAATACATGTAAACACATCATTTGCACTAAAGCCAGCCCCAATACAGCATATATGAATGCGAGGATATGTTTTATTCCTCTAGTTGCCGATACTGATTGGCGACAGAGATAATCACTATCAATTCTATAACTTAGCATATATGTGCATTCGTTCTGCATTTTGTTTTATCTGCTCCTTTATTAACCCATTTTTCCTACAATCATGGCTTAGGTATCACTACTATCAGCAGTTCAGTAATCTTTTTCAAAATTACTATTATGACCACAAAAACCACAATCCTTTTTAACGCATCTATCCATTCTCCCTCCGAACATGCAATAATAAGCCCTGATATATAGTCATCTATCATATTTGCTGTTTCTTCACCCCATTGAGCAATGGCCTGTTCTTTTTGTTCGAAGAACTGCTCTACCTGCGACGGTTCCATTTTCTTTTCGAATTTAATTGTTATAGCAAGCTCAGTGAATGTTGCAACTCTTTCAGTTATTTCCAGCTCTTTATGGAATAGGTATGATGCAGTCACTGTACCATCAAGATTTACATCAAAACCGAATTGCATATAGCCGTCTTTTATAGAGTATTGCACTTTATTGACAAAATCAACCATGTTGGTGCCATCAATGCCTGATGAGACATCAACATTTAAATCCTCTAATACATTCATTAGTGCATCAAATGCAGCGTTTTCAATTTTGCCATGCGTAATCGTTATCTTGGACTTTCTATACTCGGAACCTAAAGTGGCTTCTGTACCATATGATAGCACTGCTTCTACTGTCGCCCCAGGTAGGTGTGCGGTATATTTATGATCAAAAGCTTTAATATCTATTTCAAGTCCCATTAAATCAGAAATCTCTTGACCGTAACGAAGGGCGTTATTCTCGCTTCGTACTTCTTCCGGTGTTTTTCCGCTATCGCCTTCTCCGATGGGATATAGATCTTGCTCAGTTCCCTCAGGAACTACTCGATTAAATCCATTATACTTCCCGGATGTCGCAACACAATCCAATGCAAATCCACCATCAGCTGCACCCTGGGTATATTCACGAATCTGGTCGAACACCCAATTCTCAGGCAAGATAAATCCTTTATTTCCGCTGTAACCGGTGGACATATCACTAACAAAGCTCCACTTGGCGTAGCCTAGCTTGGAGATGCGTGAACAGATATTACGAGGACCATAACATCCTATCGTGTACTTATTTCCGTTGTTTCGCATATAATCATTGATTCCAACAAAATGTGGAATAATCATATTCGTGGTCTGCTTATCGTTGAAATCATAATCCACCGCAAAGAAGATTGTTTCACCGTAAGGAATGCCCAGTGCTTCTGCTGCCGCAACCGCTTTCTTAGCATCGTTATATCCTTGATCACGATTGTAGTAATTTACGGTTGTTTCCTCTGTTGGATGCTCATTATAGTATTGTGTCTCATCCTGATAAATAGCAAATACAGATAATCCTTGGCTAAAGAGCATGTTTAACTCATCTCTTGTCAAGAACTTTGGCCCGGCAGTTGTACGACCGGTAAGATATCTTCCAACAATCCGGAAATCATTTGCATAAATTCGCTTCGCTTTTGTTGCTGTAAGCTGTGTGGATGTATCGCAGGCGAGTACGTCACGCTTTGGATATCCTGTACTTACCAATAATGACATCCAAACATTAATGTCTACTTTTCCATCTGTTTTCAACATTCCGGTAAATTTCTGGAATGCCTTCACCTTGCTTTGCATTGTCTCATCAAAGACCGGCGTAAAGGAACCATTACTTGAACAGTCAAATACATTTAAACCTCTTCTGCGCACACCATTTATATAAAGCGCATACTTCGCAAGTCTTATCAGATTCTGTTTGGTTGACCCTACAGACAAAACATTGTTTCGGGCAATATCTTGTGTCATAGGACCGAAGTTGCCATTTGCCGTATTTGTTGCCATACCTCCTTCTATCTGGAATGCATAAATCAGCGCTTTATTGGTTGCTGCATTATATTTTCCATCACACGGAATTAGATCAAACAAATGGCTATAGTCTCGGTTCATGGCCTGCTGTATTTTTCGAATCATACTATTCCCACCGGCAACAAGCACCAAGGCATCTGATGATAAGATTTGTTTAAATACCTTTGCTGTAAGTGTGTTGGTAAGTGAGGCGGCAGAGAATCCTGCATCGGTCTGAACCTTTTTCACAGCCTTTAAGGTTTCATCACCAAAATATCCGGAAACAGCAGTTGGATTATAGCCTTTGCAGAATAATGCGTGCTGCAGAATGCGAACGAGATTCATGTTAGAGTCTCTGTCACCATATTTTAAAATATGCTTATTATATGCGGCAGCGGTTGCATCTCCAAAATATCCTGTTGGATTTGAAATACCCAGCTCAATTTGTAGAGCTACCACCAACGTTTCCATTACTGCAACGCCTGGCCGACCATCCGGTTCAATGTCGCTAAATCCTTTTCGGCCATGATACGTTTCATTCAGCCAAATCTGTGCTTCTTTTACTCTTTCATCCATAGTTTTCCCTCCTTGAAATGTAAAAGTTTTTACACAAAAACTATAAATCTGATGCACATGTTTGTCATTGAACCTGTAGTTCAAAAAAGAATGAATACCGTAGACTAGATGGAGAAGTAGAATGGATTAATGACCCTGCTCCCTAGGACCTTGCCGCACTTGCTATCTTGTGTGCATTAAGCCACGAAATAAATAGACATGTGCAAAAATCTCTTGCATCTTATGTAAAGTTCTGCCACAATAGTTTCTGGACAAACAGTAAGAAACGAGAGGGGAACTAGAGGGATATGACAAAAAGTTTCTTAGTGCGTCGGGGCAGAGAATATCTGCCGGATTTAGCGTGCATATCTTTTGTGGTATTAATCACCACTTTAATTCCAAAACTATACAATCGAATACCAATTGTGTGGCTGAGGGTAGTATTGACTCTTATTGCAATTATTGCTGCTCTTGGAGGTTGCATTTATATCATATTACGTATCATGCAAAGGCATAAGGACAATCAGATGTTTCATGCAGTTAGAACGGTGTTGGTACTTGGTGGAACTTTCCTTATATTGGCCCTGATAGCACGGGGTACTGTTGGCGGGAATTCGTTAACCGGAATGGACGGGCCTTATGCGATTCACTCGGCGATACATCTACGACAAACAATACGAAACAGCGTCGCGTTTGCGATTATTTCACAGATGATTTTTACTTGCTTTGGAGCCGGATACTTGGAACATCGTGAATTTGTAATCAAGGCGACAAAATCGTTAGTTTACGTAGGGCCTGTCCTGATCGTGGCGTCCATGATTCTGCTGGAGCTTGCACCGAGCATGTTGTGGATTAAGGTGATATATACGATTCTGTTATGGATGGTCGCACTTGTTGGGAATGAGATGATAGATGGCGTTGTTCCGAAATGGCTTACAGCAATAAGAAAAAACAATTAAGGTAGACATAATAAGGGGAGAACATGAGAAATAAAGTAATGATGATGTTAAAAAGAGGTATGTGTGTAGTTCTTGCTTCAATCTTTCTGTGCACACAGCCACTACAAGTATTTGCTGAAGAGGCGGAGACTGCTCTTCCAGAAAGCTATGAGGGCGTAAACACAGAAGAGGTGGAGGTACAGACCGAACTTACGGAAGAAGAGTTTGATACAACCCTGACCTCTTTGCAGGCAACCCATACCAATGCACCAATTGCTCCAATCTTAACAGCGCCGGAGTTTAGCCAGGAGTGCAAGGTGGCACCTACAGTATCCAAGTCTGGAAGAAGTTATCATGTAGATTCTGTAATCTTTTCCGGAACTGCTACCGGTAACGGTGTAACCGGCGTGAAGTATCGTAAGAACTCTGACGAGGAGTTTGTTGAGATTACGGATTATACCAAGGAAGCAGAAGTGGTTGGTACTAACGAGGTTCCGGCTAATCCAGATGATCCAGAGGACGATACCACTACAACTGTAGATGTAACCGTAGACCATATCACATGGACGGTAACTATTCCAGCGGACCAGTTGGAAACAGGTAAAAGTTACCTTCCAGAAGTATCCTACGTATTTGCAGAAACTAAGACAGGCGAGGATGGCACCGAAGAAACAGTGGAGTCTACCCGTGAGTTTACTGCGAATACTTTTGCAATCGTTAGTGTTGGACGTAACCAGAAGTTAAGCAAAATCGCAAAGCAGTATGGTACTACGGTTGCAGCTATTAAAAGCGATAACCAGATCACATCTTCTTTGGCTCCAAAGAAGAATTCCACGATTTATATTACAAATCCAGTATTAGAAGAAGCTAGAAATACCACGGATGTATGGACACCAGAGCTTGTGAATGCCCTTACTATGCAAGGGGAAATCCCTGGCATGGAATATGCATATGGTCATGTCAGCTTGTATGATGGCGCGCTTCTATATTCCGATGTAGACTTCGAAATTACAGAACAGGAAACAACGGAAGTAGAGAAGGTTTTTCATTCCAAGGCGCAGGAAGTTGAAGGTGTCTTTGGCTATGGAACATCTTCGTTGTTTGATGTAAAAGTCATTGAATTAGATGATGCGACAATTGCTTTCTACCAAGCAGATGGACATGCAGTAAAGATGGCAAAATCCGGAAGTGCCTATGTTAGTGCAGATGGGGAGTATACAATGACAGTATCTTCTGACGAAGAAAATCCGGGGTATCGTATCACTAATCAGGCAGGGAACTACTATACCTTCGATGGAGTCGGTTGTATTACAGCTTTCGGAACGAAGAAGGGTGAAGTTTATCATTTTGTCTATGATGAGGAGAATGGATTATCCCAGTTGAATACTGCGGGCGGAAAGACTTACGAATTAACTACGGACGTTCGTGGTCGTATTACAAAAATACAAAAGCCGGATGGGTCAACGCGTTCTTATAAATATAACAACATGGGTTTTTTGGTGGAAGAGACCAATGAGCGCGGAAAGAAGACTAGTTTTTCTTTCGACGAAAGAAAACGCCTGGTGAAGGTAGTAAATCCGATGGGAAAAGCCACCGCTAACTTCTCTTATAACGAAGATGGAAGTGTTGCAACTTACACCAATGGAGAGAACCAGACGGCGAAATTTGGATTTGATGGCGCCAATAAGTCAACTATCTTTACGGATCCCAAAAACCAAGTGACGACTTACGTTTATGATTCCTGTGGCCGTCATACGAAGATTACCTATCCGGATGGCACCTTTGAGGAAAGGACCTTTGATAATAGAGGTAATACTTTATCTAGCAAGGATAAGCTTGGGCAGGTTACGTCATTTACTTATGACTCGGCAGATCATATTCTGACCCAGAAGAATCCGAATGGAACCACGGAGTCTTTTACCTACGATGCCATGGGAAACATGGTTGCTGAGAGGGATGAAAAAGGTCATGTGACCACATACGCCTTTGATGAGGCGAATAATCCAATTCGAATCACTTATGCGGATGGTAGTGTGTCTTCTATGACCTTTGATGCGAAGCATCGAATGACTTCAACCACCAACCCAAGCGGAGCAACCATAACTTACGAGTATGAGGGGGAAACCTACAATATTGCTAAAGTTGTTGATGGTAATGGTGCAGAAACAGTAAATACCTACGATGCTTGTGACCGTTTGCTTACCACCACAACCGGAGGAAAGACCACTACCTATACTTACTCTCCGACGGGACAAAAGCTTAGCTCTACGGATGCTAATGGAAATACAGAGCGATATGAGTATGACGATGCGGACCATTCCATCGGAGTTACAGACCCAAGTGGTAATCGCGTGGGTATGCGCTATGACTCTATGGGACGTGTCACAGAAGTAGTAAATGCAGATGGAAGCTCCACGAAATTCTCTTATGATGCCAACGGAAACCTGGCTAAGGAAGAAAATTCCGACGGTGAGACCAAAACCTATACCTACGATTCCAATGACGAGATGAAGTCAGAAAAGAGCTCCGGAGGATCTTCCACCTCCTATGAGCGAGATGCCAAGGGACGTGTGGTAAAGGAAACGGATGGGGATGGTGATACCATTACCTATAAGTACCATGATACCTTGGACGTTGTGACGGAAAAGAAGGACAAGCTTGGAAGAATCACAACGTATTCTTACGACAAAGCTGGAAATCTACTGAAAGAAATCCAGCCGGATGGTTCAGCGGTAATATACACCTACGATGCAAATAATCGTATGACTTCAATGTTGGATTCTGATGGGGTAAAGACAGAATACACCTATAGTGGTGAAGGTAACATCCTAAAGGAGAGACAGACCGCAGGAAGTCTTAGCAGGGAAAAGAATTATACCTACGATGCAAATGGAAATTTATTAACGGAAACAGATTACAACGGTAATAAGACTACCTACGTTTATGACGAGGAAAATCGCCTAATTAAGGCAACAGATGCGAGAGGATACTCAAACTCTTATATTTATGATGGCTTGGGAAGTGTGCTGAAAGAAACAGATCGTAATGGCAACATCACTTCTTATTCTTATGATCCATCCGGAAACCTGACTTCCATGACAGATCCATGTGGCTTTGTCTTCGGATATCAGTATGATTCGGAAGATAGAGTGACTCAGGAAACGAAGCCGGATGGCGTGAAGGTAGGCGCGGTGTATAACGCGGAAGGTTATATGTCGGATTCTATTGATGCTTTTGGCAATAAGACTTCTTACACCTATGATGACAAGGGAAATGTCCTTTCTATTACTGACCCTGCAGGTAATAAGACTACTTACAAGTATGATGTGGACGGTAATAACACTTTAGTGACTTATCCGAATGGCGCCACCGAAAAGCATACCTACAATAAGAACGGCTGGTTAACCAGAACCATCGAAGAAGGCGGAAAGACCACAACATATTCCTACGATATCATGGGGAATATCGTAAAGGTTAGTTATTCCAACGGAGGAAAGGCGACATACTCTTATGATCAAAAAGGAAATTTGGTCAAGGAGGTGACACGAGAAGGCGTTGTAAGAAATTATTCTTATGATGACCTTGGTAATCTAATCAAGTTCACTTCTTCCGCCGGAGAAGAAGTGACTTACAGCTATGACAAGGAAGGCAACATCATCTCCCAGGAGACTGCTACCGGAGCCAAGACTTCATATGTTTATGATGCTGTTGGAAATCTAACAAGTGTTACTGCTCCAGATGGAGGCGTAACGAAATACGAGTATGATGGCAATGGCAACATGACCAAGATCGTGGATGCCATGGGTAACGCCGTGCTGATGAAGTACGATGGCAACAATAATCTGGTTGAAACCACTACTGCCGATGGAGTAAGTGCAAAGATTACATACGACTACGCAGGAAATATCCTGACTCAGACCGATGGTAGAGGCAATACCACAAAGCGAAGCTATGATGCTATGGGGAAGCTTCTAAAGGAAGAGACCCCAGAGGGCGCAAGCTATACTTATACTTACGATAAATGTGGCAACCAGACCAGTGTTACCGATGGCCTTGGTTATAAGAAGACTTATGAATTCGATAATTTGGGTCATGTGGTATCTGAAACTGACCCACTTGGTGCTAAGACCACTTATTCCTATAGCAAGGAAGGAAACCTGGAGAAGATCACTGCAGCAAACAAAGCAGAGACCAAGTACGATTACGACCGTGAAGGAAACCTCACTAAGGTTACTTACGCCGACGGAACCAAGGAAACCTGCGAATATGATTCTGCCAATCGAAAGATTGCAGAAACTGACCGCCACGGCATTAAGACATCGACTACCTACAATGATGCAGGTCTTGTAGAAAAGGTAACCGAGTCCGGCCGTGAGAGCGGAGATCGTGTAAAGGAATATAGCTATGATTCCTATGGTCGTGTTGTTAAAGAAGCTCAGACTGGTTATCATCCAATCACTTACGAATACGATAACAAAGACCGCGTAACCGTAACGATTCAGGGTGATCGTAAAGTTACCATGGAATACGACCAGATGGATCGTCTCCGTACTGAGACCGATGCTCTTGGAACCAAGACTTCTTATGAGTACAACGTATCAGGTGAGGTATCCAAGGTAACGGAGCTTCCAAAGGACGTAAAAGAAGCAGATGCTCGTGTTACCGAGTATGTTTACGATGCCAATGGAAATCTGATTGAAACCAAGGCTCCGGATGGAACCTCTACCAAGGCAGTCTATGATAAGGATAACCGCCGCGTAGAAGAAATCGATGCCAAAGGAAGCAAGACTACATACGGATTTGATAAAGCAGGAAATGTCATTAGCATTACGGATCCATCCGGAAAGTGTTCTTCCTATGTCTTCGACGGGAATGGAAATGTGACTGCTATAACTGACGCCAATGAGGTTGTGACGAGATATGGTTACGATATCTCCGGAAATATCAACCGTGTAGAAGATGCCAATGGTACTACGGTTTATTACGAGTATGATAAAGTCGGTAATCTTACAAGAGAGATTACCACAGATAAGAATGACGACATTGAAAAGTTAACAGGAAAGAGTAAGCGTAAAGTAGTAGATTACTACTACAATAAGACCGGAGATCTGATTCGTGTCGGAGCTCCAACCGGAGAACATGAAGACTACGAGTATTACAAAGATGGAACCCTAAAGAAGACCATCTCTCCATCTAAGAAAGAGATTGGATATAGTTACGATAAGGCCGGTAACCTCACATCAGTATCCTTCAATGGAGAAACCAACGTAGCAAAGACCTTCGATGGATATGGACAGTTAGCATCCATGACAGATTCCAATGGAACCACCAAGTATAGTTATGACTTGGCTGGAAGAATTGAGAATATCTCCACTGGCGCGATGAAGCTTTCTTATTCCTATGATTCCTTTGGAAATTTAGAGAAGCTAACTTACCCGGATAAGACGGCTGTTACTTATCGTCATGATAACATGGGACGTGTAAGTTCTATGACAGAGCGAAGCGGTGTTACCATCGATTATACTTATGATAAGAACTCTAACCTCGTCGAAGAAAAGCGAAGTGATGGAATCGAAAAGAAAACTACTTTCGATGAGCAAAATCGCGTAACTTCAGTAAAGTCTACGCAGGATGATAAGACACTAAGCGCTTACAAATACACTTATGATTCTGCCGGACGTGTGGTAGAGGAAAAGAGTGTTGATAAGCTAGGTTTTCTTGATAAGCGATACAGCTATGATGATTGTGGCAAGCTTACCCAATATGAGGAATTTAGTGGTCAGGAAGCAAAAGGAACACCGGATAAATCTATCACCTATTCCTATGACCTCTTTGGTAACCGAACGAAGGAAGTTACAAGCGAAGCTGGAAAGACTACAACGACGGAACTTACCTACGATAAGTCGGATCGCCTGCTATCTAAGAAGACTAATGGTAAAACCACCGGAACATACGAGTATGATTTAGACGGTAATTTGATATCCAAAACCGAGGACGGCAAAAAGACGGAGTATACTTATACGGTGGATAACCGCATGGCGACGGTGACTGTAGATGGGACGTTACAGCAGTCGATTCGCTATGATGGTAATGGCTTGAAAACCTTTGAAATTCTTCGAAAAGAGTATGATGCAACGGCGGTATCTGAGGAGACAAAGAAGCAGAATGAAAAGAATTTAAAGGCTTGGGCGAAGTATTACCAGGAGAGTGCAGAAGAGAGAACGGAAGACGATAGTTATACGGATGAAACTGTTTCAGAATATGCCCAGGAACTGATTGTTGGAAGAGACTATGAGGAAGATGCTTTCTATGTTGCATCTTTGGTGGGATGCATGGCACCACCGTTGTTTGAAGAATGGTGGGAGTTTGCAGCAAGCTTTGGAAAAGATATCAAAGAAACCTTACATGTATTGCTTCCAGGCGATGATTCTAAGGATGCGGGAGAAGTTGGTACAACAGGTGATGATCGTGCATTCTCGTCATTATTGAGTTCAGTAGAAAAGCCGGAGACGATAAAGACTCCGTATGGTATCAAAGTGGCATACTATGATCCAACGGCTTATGTGTATGATTACACCCAGGAGAATGCGCAGGTGTTGTCTACATATGCGTCACCACAGATTGCAACTTCGTCCGATACCTTCCAGTATGGACCGGGAGGAAGAACATCCTCGGATACTACAGGAACATATATTTATGATGGCCGTGGTTCTGTTACAGAAACAGTAGTACAATCAAAAGTAACAAATACCTTGCGATATGATCCATATGGAGAGATTACCGTGGGTGCACCAAGCCAGGATAATATCTTTGGCTACAACGGAGAGCAGTATACACCACAGAGTGGGCTTATCTACCTGCGTGCCCGTAATTATGATCCAGCAAATGGGTGCTTTACAAGTAAGGATACGTACCTTGGAAATAAAATAGATCCGGTTACAAGAAACCGTTATACGTATGCCAATAATAATCCGGTATCAAATCAGGATCCGGATGGACATAAGGCGAAGAAGTCTAGTGTGGCAGCAGCTGTCCGTAAAGGTGCAGCAGCTGTACCAAAGACCGTGTCTCGCGTGTCTGTTTCAACTCCGGTAAAGCATAAAACAACGCATCCGGTGACACAAACGGTACAGCGTGCAATGACACAGGGCATAAAAGCCATAAATAAGGCGACGGCAAATGTGAAGAGAAATACGCCTACAGCAACGCGGGCATCAGCGAATGTAAGGCGGGTAGTGAATACAGCAAAGGCGTCTATTGTTAATGCAACATCTGCGGTTATCAACCGTGCAACAGGAGCGGTTGGAACGGCGGTTCGTACTTCTGGTTCGGCATGGATAGATGAAGAGTATAGTTATATCGCTGATACTATCAACGTTGCCAAGGAAACTAGGAAAAACTACAATGGTTCATTTGTGAAGACTGCACAGGCTGTAGGAAAGCAGATGTGGGAACATCAGAAGGATGAATTTGAACGTGATATATCCCTATATTTGAAGGCTGAAGAAAAAACAGCATCAGTTCTTCAGAATGCAAAAAACTGGTTTAATGAGAAACCTGTTGGAAAATATTTGGCGGAAAAAGCTGAAAAGATAACGGGAGTCTACAAAAGCGCGAAAGAAGGTTTTTCTAAGGGCTATAAAGATGGTGTGATTGGAAGCCAGGTTAGCGCGGTGCATACAGCGATTAATAAGGCGAAAGAGGATATTAGAAATAAGTTCTTAAGCACGAAAATAGGTCAGTTTTGCGAAAAGACAGTAAGCAGTGTTCAGAAATTCTGTGAAGAACACCCAGTAGTTACGAAGTTCGTTGCTACAACGGCAATCATCCTTGGCTTAGCTGCTATAACGGCATTAACTGGTGGAGCAGCAGCGTGTACGATACCTGGAGTCCTGGCGGAATCTACCTTGATGGGTGCAATAGACTTTGCAAATTATGGGACGGGCATAGGGCTTGTGAGCGGTGCTGTCAACTATTACCGGGAGAATGGAACGCTTGACGGTTCTACCGATTACATCTTAGAATCTGCGACCGGCGGAATGTATAGTGGATCTAAAACCGGTGCTGGTGTTGGATTTATGTCAGGTGTTTTTAACCTCATAACCAATCCGGAAGGCTTTTGTTTCGTGGCGGGAACCGTTGTAATGACTGCGGTTGGCCTTGTTGCCATTGAAGATTTACAACCTGGAGATGTTGTGTATTCCATGGTAGCTGCAGGCGAAGAGCAACAGGTAGACTTGTCTCAAGAATTAGACCGTAAGGTTATCCTGGAAACCTATGCGCATGAAGTTGATGAGACCTATGTTGTTACTATTGACGGTGAATCGATAGAGGCAACTCCGGAGCATCCATTCTATAATGTGGATGGAGAAGAAGTACAGGCGAAAGACCTAAAGGAAGGCGATGAGCTTGCAACAGCAAATGGAGATACAGCAACTGTTGATTCGGTAGAATGCATCCATCACGATGAACCGGTCATGGTTTACAACATTGCAGTTTGTGATAGCCATACATACTTTGTTGGCGAGAACCATGTGCTGGTGCACAATATGTGCCCGCCGAAATCAGACGGTGAGAACACAGCCAATAGTCAATCACCGTTACGCGATATCTACAATTCTATTAAGGAATCGCCGAAATATCCGGATGGGTTTGAAGCAATTCCTAACGGAACGACGCGTAACAATATTAACAATCGCGAATTGCTAGAGAAATTGCGAGATATTGAAAGTGGAACTTGGAAAAAAGTTTATAAAGATGGTTTTGACAGTTTTGGAAATGAAGTCTCAATTCATTATTTTCAAAGCCAATCTGGAAAAGTATTCGATGTAAAGGTAAAACCAGGATGGAGTAATTAGCATGAATAGAGAAGAAGAAAAAAAGTTGATTATATATACAATAGGTGTTTTGGACGCGCTATATAACGACAGAATAACATTATGCGAAAGTGAAAGAGCTTTATTTCTTCCTAGAATACATAGGGAGTTGAGTCAAAAAGGATGTGATGGGAGAATTTTATGTATTCTGGCGGAGGGGTGCGAGTTGGAGGATATATTGTCCTTGCTACCTAATAGATACAAAGAGAATATACAAATTCTTAAGGAAAAATCCTTAAGCCTATTAGATGATTATAATGATATAGTAATAAATGCATATTAATTCTATATGATGCAAATATATCATAAGATGGATATTTATTAGACCATTGACCCTGTCCCTGGGCATATGACTATTTCCCCCTCAAACGAAATGACTGTAAGTGAATTCAATGAATTGTTTCAATCACTTCCATGGAAGTATGGAGGCAAAAAATAATGACTAAGTTTGAAAAATGGATAATAAATGAAATAAGTGTAGAGACGGGAGGAGTAATAAATAGTGTAAAGGATATTTCGATGCATGAAGACCAGATTGGAAACAAAGCGTTAAAAGTGTTGATGGAGTATGCTTGCAAATCTCAAACAACGGCTCTCATTTTACAAAGCAGGGTGTATATGAGTGAAATCAGCAAAGAGTGGTTGAAATTGCACTTTATGAATGTTTCGGACGAGTGCATAGATTATAGTGATGGATGGGAGTATCGCAGATTAGTTGAACTGGTTGAAGAGGTCATTCCTGAGCTTAGGAAAGAGGTTTTTTTTAGAGGGAAAGACGTAGATGATAATGAGATAAAAGAGGTGATTGAGGATTTTTATAAAGATTTTCAGGATTCACTGTAGTTAAAGAAGTTCAATTACATTGAAGTCTCAACTACTATATAAAACACAAGGAACTCTATTGAAAACTGTATGGCTGTGCACCATTGGTCATTGCAGAGTACGGAACGCTTGACGGTTCTACCGATTACATCTTAGAATCTGCGACTGGCGGAATGTATAGTGGATCTAAAACCGGTGCTGGTGTTGGATTTATGTCAGGTGTTTCTAACCTCATAACCAATCCGGAAGGCTTTTGTTTCGTAGCGGGAACCGTTGTAATGACTGCGGTTGGCCTTGTTGCCATTGAAGATTTACAACCTGGAGATGTTGTGTATTCCATGGTAGCTGCAGGTGAAGAGCAACAGGTAGACTTGTCTCAAGAATTAGACCGTAAGGTTATCCTGGAAACCTATGCGCATGAAGTTGATGAGACCTATGTTGTTACTATTGACGGTGAATCGATAGAGGCAACTCCGGAGC
>JAEEGI010002115.1_pt1 | contig 49103 bp, 24 predicted proteins | sample 8958751 | NCBI WGS metagenome assembly JAEEGI01 (sample SAMN16246545, study PRJNA631951) | gut metagenome | biome: gut microbiome; feature: rumen; material: KS-attached | host: Bos | place: Iran: Karaj | collected 2018-10
TCGGAAAATCTTTTACAACGATTTGATCTTCAACGAATTGGATTAATGCGTTTTTGCTCATTTTTATATATTTTTGTATATTTTTCTCCAAAAAGTGGGTGCAAAAATACAAATAATTTCAATACGAGAAGAAGATTTTCAGCTTTTTTTGAAAATTTCGTACATCTCAGGCCTCCGCACCTTGGTGCGCTCGATGGCTTGCTCCAGCCTCCAATCGTTGATGAGCTTGTCGTTGCCCGACAAAAGCACCTCGGGAACCTCCCAGCCTTTGTAGTTTCTCGGACGGGTGTAGACAGGTGGTGACACCAAGCCGTCCTGGAACGAGTCGGAGAGGGCAGAGGTCTCGTCGCCCAAAGCCCCAGGGATGAGGCGCACCAAGCCGTCGACTAAGACCGCTGCACCAAGCTCACCACCAGAAAGAACATAGTTGCCGATGCTTATCTCTTTGGTAATCAGATGTTCACGGATGCGCTCATCGATGCCTTTGTAGTGACCGCAAAGGATGATGATGTTCTCTTTCATCGAGAGTTGGTTGCACAATGGCTGGTCCAAAAGCTCGCCGTCGGGGCTCATGTAGATAACCTCATCGTAATCTCTTTGGCTCTTCAAGTGGCTGATGCAATTGTCGACGGGCTCGATCATCATCACCATGCCCGCTCCGGCAGCAAACGAGTAGTCGTCCACCTTGTGGTGCTTGTCGGTGCTGTAGTCGCGGAGGTTATGCAGTCCAATCTCCACAATGCCCTTGTTTACAGCACGTTTGATGATGGACTCGGTGAAAGGTCCCTCGAACATTTCGGGAAAAACGGCGATGATGTCGATGCGCATGGCGTGTGTTTCAATTTTTCGGCAAAAATAAGTTTTTTTTGAATGCGGAATGAGATTCCCTTTGGGAATGGCGTGTTTGTCGTTTGTTAAACAGCGGCGGCAGGTAACACTAACAAATCGTAATCGTCATAAGCCGCCGCTAATAAAAGCAGAAGAGTTCCATTCCTACAGGGAATCTCTATTAATTTTTGAATCTTGGATTTTGAATCCCAAATTCTTCTTATTTTTGCGCGATTTAAAACTCAATTCCTATGAAAAAACTATCCTTTTTATTACTTTTTTTGACGATTTCCCTCTTCACATCGGCGCAAATCGCGACTGACATCTATTGGGTGCAGTTCACCGACAAGAACAACTCACCATATACTATTGACAATCCTGAGGCTTATCTTAGCCCAAGAGCCTTGCAGCGTCGTGCCAATCTCGGCATCGGCATCGACGAATACGACATCCCTGTCAATCCGCAGTATCTTCAGGCGGTGGCCGACTGTGGCGCTGAGCTTCTCATCCCCTCGAAATGGCTGAACGGTGTCTCGGTGCATGTTACCGACCCCGCTGTGATTGATGCCATTAACGCCCTTGGTTTCGTGGAAGTGGTGCGCAACTGCCCCAACGACCCCCAAGCCCAAGAGATGAAGGAACGCTGGATGGCCAACGAGATGAAAGCCGTTGAAGACTCTCGTGGCTTCCGTGGCTATTATGGCGGCGCAGAAGCACAAGCTACCCAACTGAAAGTTGACGTCTTGCATGAACAGGGCTATGATGGCACTGGCATCGTGATCGCAATCCTTGATGGTGGCTTTATCGGTGCAGACAACCACTCCTGTTTCGACAACATGCGCGAGGAAGGCCGTTTGCTTGGCATCCGTGATTTCGTGTATGGTTCCAACTCGGTATATTCGCAAAGCACACATGGTACCTCATGTTTAAGCACTATGGCTGCTTATGTTCCCAATACGATGGTGGGGACGGCTCCCAAAGCTTCCTATTATCTGCTGCATACCGAGGACGTCTCAAACGAAAACATTGTAGAGGAGTACAATTGGGTCTCGGGCGCGGAGTATGCCGACAGCCTTGGTGTTGACGTGTGCACTACCTCTTTGGGTTATATTGATTTTGACGACCCGCAATGGGATCATCCTTTTGAGCATTTTGACGGACACACTGCCCCGATGACCATCGGCTCAGAGATTGCCGCAAGCCGAGGCATGATTTGCATGAACTCTGCGAGTAACGAAGGTGATGGCTATTGCACCTTGGGCATCCCTGCAGATGCTGAACACATCTTGACGGTTGGCTCTGTCAATGCAAATGGCATCCGCTCCGACTTCAGCTCGGTGGGTCCCACTTACGACGGACGCATTAAGCCTGACGTGATGGCTATGGGAGAAGGCACATACGTGGCCTCTGGTGATGGAGGATGGTGGCCTTATTACAATGGCAATGGCACTTCGTTTGCCACGCCTGTGCTGGCTGGAGCAGTGGCATGCCTGCGTCAAGCCCGTCCATATGCTTCGGTGCAGGAGATTTGTGATGTCATCCGCCAGTGCAGCGACCGCGCCGACAATCCTGACAACCATTACGGCTATGGCATTCCCGATTTCTCACAAGCCGTGGAATTGCTTCATGTTGAAGAGGATTCCGTTCAGAGTAACGAGATTATCAATGTGTATCCCAATCCTGCTCAAGGCGATGTGCACGTAGCACTAATGGTAGGTGCAAAGGCTGATTTGACGGTCTTCGACTTCATGGGTCGTCAACTTTACACCTACGGTTTCAATGGCTTAAACCACACGAGTTTGGAGAACTACCTGAACACGCTTGATTCGGGCATCTATTTCATTAATGCTGTTTCTGAGCATGGCAACCAGACGCTGAAACTCGTGATAGTGAAGTGAAGTTATCTCTTGATGAACTTCAAGGTGCGTCGGTCACCGATGCGGACAAGGTAAAGACCCGAAGGCAAGTCGCTGACGTTGATTTCGGAGTCGCCTTGTAGCATCGTGGTGTTGACCTTCGTACCCATTGTGTTGTAGATGCTGATCTCACATTCTTCCTTAAGACCTTCGAGGAACAGTTTATCGTTGGCAGGGTTGGGGTAGAGGCTGACGGCTCCCATACCGTTCTCGTCGACGCTGGTGAACTCAAAGTAGGCAGCCAAAACGATGTCTTCGTCGACAATGACTTCCTTGGGGTTGCTGGTGGTTCCATCACTCCATTTTACGAATATGAAGCCATCGGCAGGGATGGCAGCGATGGTGGCGATGCTGCCTGCGATGTAAGTGCCGGCACCGAGGATGAAGCCTTGGGTTTCGTCATACAGTACGGTGACGGTAAAAGTCAGAACGGGCTCCTGGGTGAACGAAGCGATGTACTCGGCATCTCCGGTCACGGTGATGGTGCGTGGGTTGTCCATGTTGCCGTCTTGCCAACCAGAGAAATAATATCCCGTTGTGGGTGTGGCTCCAATGTTGACAAGTTGGTTGAGGGGGTATTCGCCACTGCCGTAGGTGGTGCCGAGCAGCGGATTTTCAGCTCTTACCGTAATGGTGTAGGTCTCAGTCTTGGTGAACAAGGCCATATATTCCATGTCCTGAGTTACTACGATGCTGCGCGGGTTGTCGGTGTTGCCGTCGTTCCAACCTGAAAAGACAACTCCCTCATTAGGCATTGCACTGATTTCGACGGTGCTGCCTTCTGGGTAGGTGCCACTGCCAGTGACGGTGCCCAACAAGGGGTTGTTGGCCACCACAGTGATGGTGTATAGGGGTGTGCCGTTGAAGTGGAACAGGGCTTTGTAGTTGGCATTGCCTGTCACGGTGACGGTACGCGGGTTGCTGGCGATGCCATCGCTCCAGCAGAGGAATATGTAGTTCTCGTTGGGCGTGGCGGTGAGCGTGGCGGTGGTGCCGTAGTAGTATGTGCCTGCGCCGCTCACTGTGCCGCCTTCCACAGGGTCGCATTCGGTGGTGATTTCATACGGGAGCGGCTCAAACACGGCTGTATAGGTGGCATCTCCTTCCACGAACACTGTGCGTGGGTTGGTGATGGCACCGTCATCCCACATTTGGAAGTGATAACCTGTGTTGTTGTGGACAAGCAACTGGATGGTGGAGCCGTAGTCGTAAGTGCCACCTCCGTCGACGGTGCCAGCACCTTCAGGGGTGACTTCGGTCTTAATGATGCATTGCAGTATGCTGAAATGCGCAGTATAGGTTGCGTTTTCTGTGACGATAATGGTGCGCGGGTTGTCGGTGTTGCCGTCGGTCCAGCTGACAAACTCGAAGCCTACGTAAGGAGTGGCTGCAATCTCGATGGTGTCGCCGTAGTAAAAGGTGCCTCCACCAGTCACTGTGCCCATCATAGAATTGTCGGAGACGACTTCGATGGTGTACTGGCTAATAGCGAACAAGGCGATAAAGGTGCTGTCTTGGAGGACAACAATGTCGCGTGGGTTACTTGCGATGCCATCGTCCCAGCAGAGGAATTCGTGGCCAACGCTGGGAAGGGCTTCAATTTGGACGGTGTCGCCATGAGGATAGCTGCCGCTTCCGCTGACGGTGCCCCATTCTGGGTTGCTGCTTTCGACGGTGATGTCGTACAAGGTGAGTGCTTCTTCAACATTTATGTCGTCGATGTACCAGTCGTGGCCGTGATGTCCGGTGTACTTGAAGGCTAAATAAATGGTATCGCCTTGGTAGGCTGAGAGGTCGATGTGGATGGAATCCCAAGTGCTAGAGGGGTTGTCTTGTGACCAAATCTCGGTGAAATCGGAGAGTTGGGTGCCTGTTGTCGAAATCAAGAGGCTGCTGCTGGTGTAGTTGTTCGGGTTGACTTCCATGGTCTTGAAGCTCATCCAAGTGGAGTCGCAATAGAGATTCAGGTATAGGGGAGGGGTGATGAGCCAGCCTTCCTGGATATTGTCACAGGCGAGGTGGCGGGCGCTGAAGTCACCCGTGGCAGCATCGTCGTCGGTGCGCTCCCAGCCGATAGTATCGTTGCCGTCGAAGTCGAGGAAAGTCCAGGCTGCCCAAGTACTGTCGATCTCGAAACCGTCGAACCAAGACAATGCCAAGGGTTCCACTTGGGGCTGCGGTGCCTCGGCAGGCAGCACGGCGAGGCTTGTGATGACATCGCAGTCCTCGGGTTGATAGAGTATCTCGCCGTCTTTCCATACTATGCCAACACTGTCGATTTGGCCAGCATAATAGACGCCGTACTCGTTGACGCACAAAGCATTGATGTCGCCATATTCATTGAAGTGGTGCGAATAAAGCACTTCTCCATTTTTCCACACGAAGATGGAATCGTCGCCGTAGCCCGAGGTGTAGATGTCGCCGTCATAAAGGGCTATGGCTTGGAACATAGAAGTGAGACTGTCGCCGAACGAATAGAGGATTTCTCCGTTTTCCCATAACGCTGCCATCAACAGGCCTTCCAAATAATAGTATCCTCCCGCATAGAGGTTAGAGCCGTCATGGTACAAGCAACATATAGTTGAGCTGAGTTCCGCTTCCCAGAATAGCGAATCATTTTTCCAAACGGCAGCCAATTCCAAAGAGTCGGTCTCGCCACCGGAATAGACATCGCCAGTGACTGTATCGATGCATAGGGCATAGATTCTATTGGGTATGATGGAGTCGCTGTAGGCATGGAGGACTTCGCCATTATGCCAAACGACACCTTGGGGTATGTCCCACTCGTTTTGATTGTAACCACCGGCAGTCCAACCTTCTCCGTTGACAATCAAGTTGTTGATAATACTGTTGTCGCCTGCCGAGAACACGATGCTGTCGTTCAGCCAAATATAGCCTTGCGAATAGGCTGTGTCGTGGACATTGCCTGCGCTATAAACTGTTCCGTCTGATACGACCTGCAGGGCTAGTGGGCTGATGGACAGACTGTCGGTAAGGCTATAAAGCAACGTGTTGTTTTTCCAAATTTTACCAGTGTTGTTGCCGTTGCCGCAGAAATACACGTCTTGGGCAGATGCCCAACCTATGGCAAAAAACAAGGCGATAAAGAGTGTGATGGCTTTTTTCATGATGACGAAGTGCTTATTATTATTTTAAGGTGCAAAAATAAAAACTTTTTCTCGGAACTTATATACTTTTTGTTGAAAATGCTGTATCTTTGCCGCCGATAAGCGGTGCCGCAAGGCTCAATAGGGAATCGGGTGCAAATCCCGGACAGTTCCCGCTGCTGTAAGCTCTTCACGCTGGCTATTATGTCACTGAAAAACAAACCATTTTCGGGAAGGCAGCCAGACAAAAGGAGTAAGTCAGAAGACCTGCCGCCTGTCGCTGAAACGAAGCTTTCGGGACAAGAGCTGGCTTTCCTTATATAGATTAAGGTGTACCCTCATCTCCCCAAGCATTTTAATGTAATGGATTGAATGTCAAACCTAAAATTATATTATTATGCGTAAAATCTTTACTTTAGCATTCCTAATGGGAATCTTCGGTCTGTTTACGACCAATCTGTTTGCACAACAAGATGCTACTATCGATCCTGCCGACATCCAATACTGGATTGGCGAGGGTGAAAACGAGGTTGTGGTTGCACTCAGCTGGTGCAGCTACACGGAAACAGCTCTGGCATGGGGCTACCGTTTCGATGGTGAAGCCACTGTTTTCCAAGCTCTTACTGATATTGCAAATACTGACAGCCGCTTGACAGTAATCGGTTCTGCTCCCACTAACATCACCTACGTGGATGACGAATTCGATCTGACGATGTGCCCCAACCCGAATGCCCAATGGGGTGATCCTGATTATGATGTGCCCATGCATAGCGTGAATGGCTTGATGGGTCTGAACATGATGTCTGAGGAACCGATTCACGACAACGACTTTGTGAAGATTGGTGGTGTTGCTTGTAGTATCATGTCCGAAGACTGGACCACCATCTCTTGGACTACAGAGATTATTCCTGCCACTGACCCGAATGCAGTCGTTGACGCTACTATTTCAGCTGATGAGATTCTGTTCTGGGTTGGCGAAGGCGAAAACGAGGTTGTGGTTGCCCTCAGCTGGTGCAGCTACACTGAAGCTGCTCTGGCATGGGGCTATCGTTTCGATGGTGACGCCACTGTTTTCCAAGCTCTTACTGCTATTGCAGCTGCCGACAGCCGCTTGACGGTCATCGGTGACGCTCCCTCCAACATCACTTATGTGGATAATGAATACGACCTGACGATGTGCCCCAACCCGGATGCACAGTGGGGCGATCCTGATTATGATGTTCCCATGCATAGCGTGAATGGCTTGATGGGTCTGAACATGATGTCTGAGGAACCGATTCACAACAACGACTTTGTGAAGATTGGTGGTTATGCCTGCGGTATCATGTCTGCCGACTGGACCACCATTGCTTGGGAGCAACCCATTGAACCCGCTGTCAATAACACGGGCGTGAATGAGAATCAGTCCAACACATTGGTCGTTTATCCGAATCCTGCCATCAGCGAGGCCTTTGTGACTATCACCAATGCTGGAATGACCACTGTTTCTGTCTACGACATCCAAGGCCGTCTGGTCAGCGAGCAAAGCGTCGACGCAAAGGTTGGCGAGCAAGTCCGCATCAGCACCGAGATGCTGAATGCAGGTATGTACTTCATCACCGTCAGCGATGACAGCGCCGTGCGTACTGCCAAACTCGTGGTAAAATGATAAAAAGGATTTCCATCCTGTTGTTGGCTATGGTGCCGGTCGCGCTGTGGGCGCAGTTTGCGCCCGCGCAAGATCAACCCGGCACCACAGCCATGCACGCCGACTCATCAGCATTCGTGGCGTGGGCTACCGGATGTACGGTAGAGCGTGGTCCGATGCGTATCGATAGGCCGGAAAGCGGCCTCGCATCGTATGGCGCCGATTCGCTCGCCTTGGGCATGCCGGGTGGCACCTATGATATTGTCAGCCTTGGCGACGGAGGCAACGCCGTGTTGACTTTCGCCTCGCCGATATATAATGGTCCTGGCTCCGACTTTGCCGTGTTCGAGAATGGTTTTGCCAATGCTGTGAATCCAGATACTTGGGCACTTGAACTTGGCTTTGTGGAGGTCAGTTCCGACGGCGAGAATTTCTTCCGTTTCCCAGCTGTAACCTATGTCCAGACCAATGAACAATTGGGTAATGCGGGCTCCATTGTTCCTGCACAACTCCATAACTTCGCCAGCAAATACGGGGCGTTCTATGGCACTCCATTCGACTTGGATGAGGTAGAGGACAACGAGCTCTTAGACAAGAATCGTGTCACCCATGTCCGTATCGTCGATGTGGTAGGCAACATCGATCCTGAATATGCCACCAAAGACTCGGAAGGCCATATCGTCAACGACCCGTGGCCCACACCATTCGCTTCCAGCGGCTTCGACCTTGATGCCGTCGGCGTGATAAATGACTTGGCACATTCTGATGTGTCAGAAAATGAGGAAGAAGTAGTTTCCTTGTATCCCAATCCCGTCAAGGATAGACTGATGGTGAAAGCCGAAAACCTGCAATCCGTCGAGATTTATAATCTTGTGGGGCAGCAGGTTATGGTTTCCACTTTCGATATCGTTGACATGGGTGCCTTGAACCAAGGCATTTATTTCGTTCGCATCAACGCTGACGGAAAAACTATTACGAAACGTGTTGTGAAACAATGAATAAACACAAACTGAAATGACAAAGATGAAACTGTTTCTGCTGGCTCTGTTGGCGACGGCATTGTTCTCCTGCAAGCCCGACCCGACACCGACTCCCGTTGACCCTACTGATACTATAAAGCCTCATCCAGTCAATCTCAAAGGTGTTTTTGTCCTGAATGAAGGCAACTATCAGTTTTCCAATGCCTCGCTGTCATTCTATGACCCAGTGGCCGACACGGTGGCCAACAACCTGTTTTACAAGGCCAATGATGCTCCCATCGGTGATGTGGCTGAAAGCATGGCTTTGGTAGACGGCAAGTTGTACATCGTGGTCAATAACAGTAATCTTATTTATAAGGTGGATGCCAACACCTTGAAGTGTGACCAGACCAAACCTTTCAAGCTTACTGATTTCTATTCGCCGCGTGAGATGTATTTTGTGGCTCCTAACAAGGCTTATGTCAGTGATTTGATTGGCACGGGCCTTTGGATTGTCAACCCGCAGGATATGAGCCATTGCGGGTTTGTTGAGACGGGCAAGACCACCGAGAAACTGGTTCCTGTGGGCAAAGAGTTGTATGTCAGCAATTGGTCGACTTATTATATCGATCCCAACTCTCATGATAGCTACAATACCGTTCAAGTTATCGACATGAACAACGACGTGAAGGTGGCTGAAGTTGAGGTGGGGAAGGAGCCCAACAGCATGGCTGTCGACAAGAATGACCATGTTTGGGTGCTTTGCGAAGGCCGTTCGTGGGATGAGGACTATGGTGAGCAACCTTCTTTGTGGGAGATTGACACCCAACTCAAGACCGCCGTGAAGCGTTATGAGTTTGACGGTACGGCCACAGTGCTGAGAGCCAACCCGTCGGGTGACCAATTGTATCTCATTCTCAACAATGCGGTGCGCCGTTTCGACATCGGCTCGCTGAGTTTGTCTGAAACCTTCAATATCGCCGCTGAGGCAGGTGGCCTGTTCTACAACATGGCCGTGCAGCCGGAGACGGGCGACATCTATGTGACCGATGCCAAGAACTACATGATGAACGGCACTGTCTATCGTTATTCCAACGATGGTGTGTTGCTCAGCTCGTTCGAGGCGGGTGCCATTCCCAGTGCAATGTTGTTTAAATAATTGATATTCTTTTTGATGACTATGGAGCTGAGAAAGACAAAACACAGCCTCTTGCCCTCATTGCGGGCTTGACCCGCAATCCCTTAAGCGAAGGGGATTCCCTTCAGCGTTAGGGATGGCGGATGTTTTTCCGCCATGAGGCAAAAAGGCATAAGTGGGTCTTTCTCGGCTCAAAGTCAAAAACATTTTGATGATGACAAAAACCTGTCCCCGTTGCGGAAAAACCTTCGAATGCGTGCATTCCATCGACTGTTGGTGTGTCAAGGTGAAGCTCACCGATGCCACAAAAGCCTATCTGAAAGAACATTACACGGATTGCCTGTGTAAAGAATGTTTGGAGGAAATCAATGGAAAGTAAGACTCAAACTGTACTGCCGCTTCGCGTCATTGCGAGGAGGCACGACGAAGCAATCCAGGCAACAAGCACTTATCTGGACTGCTTCGTGCCTTGCGTTGACGCAAAGCGACGCGTATTTTGCTGCATGTGGGTGTTGTGCTTAATGTTGCTTTTTGTCGCTTGCGCGCCCAAAGGCAAGACCGATGTCAAGGAAACGACGCAAGGCGACAACCTTATGCGCTATGCCCACAATGTCACCGTCAGTGAAAAGGATTATGGCTATCTAATGGAGGTGATTTGCCCCTGGGACACCACCTTGTCGTTGGGCAAGTTTGCCTTGGTCAAGGATACGGCAGCCGCGGTTGACAAGGATGTGGCTAGTGTGCTGCAGGTGCCGGTGAAGTCGGTGATTTCGTTCTCTGCCACGCAATGGGCCGTTTTCCTTCGTTTGGGTGAAATCGACCGTGTGAAAGGCATCCTTGAGGGTCGTTTCGTGACCGACAGCACCATGCGCTCGCTGTTGGCGCAGCAGAAGGTCTACGACATCGGTACGGAAGCTTCCGCCGATATTGAAAGGATGATTCAACTGCAACCGGATGCTTTGCTGTATTCGCCCTATTTCGATGGCAACCAAGGCGGCTTGAACGTTACGGGAGCGGTGCTGTTCCCCTTTGCGGATTACATGGAAAACACACCCTTGGGTCGTGCCGAATGGATTCGTGTCATCGGCATATTGGCAGGCTGCGAAGACAAGGCTGATGCTTGGTTCGATGACATCGAGCGACGTTACAACGCTCTATCGACGCTTTGTGCCGATGTGGAACACCGTCCCACGGTGTTCTCCGACCTGGCCTTCAACGGACAATGGTATGTGGCTGGCGGGCGCAGCTATATTGCCAGGCTCTTCGCCGATGCTGGTGCTGACTATATCTGGAAGGACAATCCTTCGACGGCCAGCGTTCCCATGGATGCAGAGAGCATTTTGGCGAAGGCACAACATGCAGATTATTGGCGCGTCATCAACTCCAATCCTTTCCCGATGACCTACGATGCGTTGGGCAAAGAGAATCCTGTGTATTCACTTTACGATGCTTACAAAAACCATCAAATCATTGTCTGTGACATCCTCTCGACAGGCTATTTCGAGCAATCGCAGTGCGAGCCAGATTTGCTCTTGGCCGACTTCATCCATTTCTTTCATCCCGAGTTGCTGACAGGTGAGTGGGAAGGATACCAAACCAAGTATTATCATTTGATGGAAAACGAATAGGATGCACCAAGAGGCACATCCTATTCGTTGCTATTGAAAGCAAACTTTTGCCGCGTTTCTGTTAACGTTTCAAGCCGAAGACGTGTTTAGCGCGGCGAGGTTGCATAGTTGGAATCTATCGTTTGATTTTGACCTTTTTTCCTGGTTTGCTATTATTATTATTCTGTTTGTTGGTATTGTTATTCTGCTTTTTGTCCTTGCTGTTCTGTTCGTTATTCTTGATATTCTGCTTGTTGCTGTTAGTAGTCTTACCTGTATTATTTATTGTATTTGCTCTTATCTGGCCTGTTTTCTCGAAGACCCACTGTTGAGCTTCGCCCTTGTGCGTTTGGTAAAGCTTGATTTTACCGTCGTTTACTGCATTGCCGTTGTGCAGGTCGAGGCAGTAGTTTGTGTTGGCTGCACTCATCAGCACGTAGGAGCCATTGCTTTGTTTCTCAGGGATCCAAAGTTGATTATTATTACCATGATAGCCGTAGACTTGGATTTGAGTTTCGTTTCGGATTTCATTGCCCCAAATGTCAAATACAAGGTCATTGTTGATTACGCTACGGATGACGATTTTCCCGTCTTTGTGGGTTACCTTCCATTTTTGGGAATTGTCGTTTCTCCACTGCCAGAGTTGGACATTGTTATTGTTGTTCGCCTTGCCATCTTTAAGGGTAAGGACGTAGTTGGTGTTCTTGGCAAACTTTATGACGTATTCGCCGTCTGCAATGTCGTTTGAGTTGTTATTGTTGTTACTATTATTGGAAACTTTATCGAAGGTCCATTGTTGCTGCCAACCCTTGTGGGCTTGGTAGAGCATTATTTTTTGGTCGTTCACGGCATTGCCGTTAAGCAAATCGAGACATAGGTTTTGGTTGCCCGCTGTCTTCAGCACGTATGAACCGTTGCTCATACGTTCGGGAATCCACAACTGGTTGTCCTTGCCATGATAGGTATAGACAATGATTTGTGTGCCGTTTTCATACTTATAGTCCATCACGTCAAACACAAAGTTGTTGTCGACCATGCTGCGGATGACGATTTTGCCGTTCGAGTGGGTAACTTTCCATTTTTGGGAATTGTCGTTTCTCCACTGCCAGAGATGGACGAGGTTCACATTGCTCGCCTTACCGTCTTTCAGGGTCAGCACGTAATTCGGGTTATTTGTGAACCTGATGACGTATTCACCTTCAGGAATCAATTGGGATGCATTGGACGTATTGGAAACTTTCTCGAAAGTCCATTGTTGCTGCCAACCCTTGTGGGCTTGGTAGAGCATTATTTTTTGGTCGTTTGCAGCATTACCGTTAAACAAATCGAGACATAGGTTTTGGTTGCCCGCTGTCTTCAGCACGTAGGAACCGTTGCTCATACGTTCGGGAATCCACAACTGGTTGTCCTTGCCATGATAGGTATAGACAATGATTTGTGTACCGTTTTCATACTTATAATCCTTCACGTCAAACACAAAGTTGTTGTCGACCATGCTGCGGATGACGATTTTGCCGTTCGAGTGGGTAACTTTCCATTTTTGTGAGTTGTCGTTTCTCCACTGCCAGAGATGGACGAGGTTCACGTTGCTCGCTTTGCCGTCCTTCAAGGTCAGCACGTAATTTGGGTTATTAGTGAACCTGATGACATATTCGCCTTCGGGAATCAGTTGGGCAAAAGTTGTGGCAACAAAAGCCAACATAGCCGTTAAGGTAAGGAGTAGTTTTTTCATAATGATTTGATTTAGTTTGAGTTATTATGGATTATATAATGTGTTTTCTGTATTTTGTTCGTTTTCTCTGTATAGATTATGGGACAAAAGTAAACAAAAATGTTTTGGTTGGAAAATCTTTTTGCTTGTCCATTGAAAAAAAATCACTAATTTTGCATTTCAAAACATATGTAATAATTTAAGAAAAGCTATGTGTAAAAATGTACTGAAAATAATGATGGCGACGCTTTTGATGGCATTGTCGGCGTCGTTTGTGAACGCTCAAGTTCATGTAGGTGACATCCTTTGCGAAGGAGATCGCGTGGTCAGTCCCTCTATTTTTAGTTCGGAAGACAACGGTGCAATAGCGGTTGTCTTTTACGTGGATGGCTCAGGTCAACACGGTTGGGCCGTGGCTCTGCATGACAGCGGCACGGTCTCTTGGGGTCCCAACTACTACAATACCCCATTGCGTGATTGTACAAAAAGAGTGACTGCGTTAGCGAACCTCGACGGATACAAGAACACAGAAATCATCCTCAAACAAAGAGATGACCATCCGGCTTTTAATGCCGTGGATTTTGAAAACGGTTGGTATCTCCCCGCTATCGGTCAGCTGAAGCGCCTCTACAGCAAATTAGACAAGGTGAATGCAAGCCTTTCGGCTGTGGGCGGTGATGAATTATTCCCGTCAGATCCGAATTGGGAGTGCTGGTCATCCACCGAGTATAATGTTGCCAGTGCGTGGTATATGAATGTTTCGGGTGAACCGTGTTTCAAGGACCAGACGTACAATGGCACAAAGGACGGAAGACGAGTGGTTCGCGGCGTGATCAATTTCTAAGCTTTAGAGCTGAAAAATAAAGCCTGTTTCACAAACGAAACGGGCTTTTTTTTGTGTCATTTCAGCGACCTTTTAGCGGACAGTCCGCTGAGCATGAAGCACATTTGCTGGAATTTGCAGTTTTTTTTGCGTTTCCGTCACAAGCACATTTGCCCTTGCCCATTCGCATGGCGCGGATGGCAACGATGACCATGGCCAGGACAACCAAAAGCACTATGACGGTAGGCAAATTCATGCGATGACGGCATTAGCGATGAGATAGGCAATCCAGGCACAGACCCAAGCGACGACGCACTGGAACAGAATGATGAACAACATCCATTTGCTACCCAACTCGCGACGGATGGCAGCCATGGCGGCCACGCAAGGTGTGTAGAGCAGACAGAACACCAACATCGAGATGCTGGTGACGGTGGTGAAGAGGGCTTTGGCATTCAGCACTTCAAGGGTGGCGACAACGCTTTCCTTGGCCATGAAGCCACTAATCAAAGCCGTGACGACCTGCCAGTTTCCTAGTCCGAGCGGACGGAAGATGGGCGCAATCCAACCAGCCACACTGGCCAACATGCTGCCTTCGCCGTTCTCGACCATGTTGAAATGGAAGTCAAAAGTCTGGAGGAACCAGATGACCAAAGTGGCCAAGAAAATGACCGTGAAGGCCCGTTGCAGGAAGTCCTTGGTCTTGTCCCAAAGCAGGTGCGCCACGTTTTTCATTCCTGGTAAGCGGTAGTTGGGCAACTCCATGACGAAAGGCGCGACATCACCCTTGTGACCAAACCATTTGGTGAATAACGCGGTGACGATGCCGACGATAATGCCCAACAGATAGAGGCAAATCAGAACAACGCCGCCGTGTCCGGGGAAGAAGGCTGCGGTGAAGAAGCCATAGATTGGAATCTTGGCTGAACAGCTCATGAAAGGCGTCAGTAAGATGGTGCGCCAACGGTCGTGGGTGGAGTGGAGGGTTCGCGTCGACATCACGGCAGGCACGGTGCAGCCGAAACCGATGAGCATGGGCACGATACTATGACCTGTGAGACCAAGCTTACGCAGGAAACTATCGCTGACGAAGGCCACACGCGCCATATAGCCGCTGTCCTCTAACAGGCTGAGGAAGAAGAACAGCAATATAATAATTGGTACGAAGCTCAACACACTGCCTACGCCTCCAAAGATGCCGTCCACGATTAATGACTGTACCGCGGGACTGACATTCCAGTTGGCCAAAGCTGTTCCGCATCGCTCGGCGAGCCATGAGATGCCTTGGTCGAGCCAGTCTTGCAAGGGCGCTCCAAGGAGGTCGATAGAGAGATAGATGATGCCCACCATGACGAGGATGAAAATGGGGATGGCGGTCCACTTGCCTGTAAGAATCTTGTCAATGCGGCGGCTGCGCTGGTATTCTTTGCTTTCCTTGGGCTTGATTACGGTCTTGTCGCACAATTTTTTGATGAAGGCAAACCGCATCTCAGCCATGGCTGCAGCGCGGTCGAGGCCGCGTTCCTCTTCCATCTGCACGATGAGGTGTTCCAAGGTCTCTTTCTCGTTTTGGGAGAGTTGCAGGGCTTCCATCACAATTGGGTCGCCTTCCACCAATTTGGAGGCGGCAAAGCGCACAGGGATGTCGGCACGCTGGGCATGGTCCTCTATGAGGTGCATGATGCTGTGAAGGCAGCGGTGCACGGCACCGCCGTGGTCGTCCTTGTCGCAGAAGTCTTGTCGCACAGGAGCTTCCTGATATTTAGCAATGTGGATGGCGTGGTCGACAAGTTCGGAAACGCCCTCGTTCTTGGCCGCTGAGATGGGCACTACAGGTAGACCGAGGATTTGCTCCATCTCGTTCACCAAAATGCTACCGCCATTGTTGCGCACCTCGTCCATCATATTGAGCGCCAATACCATAGGAACGCCCAATTCCATAAGTTGCATGGTAAGGTAGAGGTTGCGCTCGATGTTGTTGGCATCCACGATGTTGATGATGCCTTTAGGCTTCTCTTTCATGATGAACTCACGCGAGACTATCTCCTCCGAGGTGTATGGCGACAGCGAGTAGATGCCCGGCAGGTCGGTGACGGAGGTGTCGGGATGTCCTTTGATGGTGCCGTCCTTGCGGTCGACGGTGACGCCTGGGAAGTTGCCCACATGCTGGTTGGCGCCTGTCAGCTGGTTGAAGAGTGTGGTCTTGCCGCAATTCTGCTGTCCTGCAAGGGCAAAAGTCAGTTTGGTGCCTCTGGGAAGAGGCTTCTCATGGGTCTTGTCGTGGTAAATGCCTTCCTCACCTAAGCCCGGGTGGGCGTTGTGGTCGGGGAGGGAAGTGATATAAAGGCGGTCAAGGCTGGTGTCTTGGTCTTTTTCTTCGATTTGGGTTCCATCGCAAGGCTCCACTCCAATGAGGGCTGCATCGGCTTTACGTAGCGTCAGGGCATAGCCGTGCACCATGATTTCCATAGGGTCGCCCAAAGGCGCGTATTTCACCAATTTGATAATGGCATCGGGGATGATGCCCATGTCCAGAAAATGTTGTCGGCGTTGTCCTTCTCCGTTAACCGCCTGAATGCGTGCGGATTGTCCTATTTCTATTTTATCGAGTGTTATCATCTGAGGATACTGTTTGAAGTTGCAAAAATACAAAGACCTTGTATATGCTCTTATCCTTATTAATGATACTTTTTTTCGAAAACTATCCTCATTTGTGGTGAGCGGAACGGATTTTCCCTTCGACGGGCTTGGATACTTTAACTACGGATTGCCCCTTCGCCTCATTATCTTATATGCATCGCCGTGAGTATAATAACGTATGGTTACTTCTGGTTTTTTTCTCTCTTCCGTTTTGACCTCGCAAGTGAATGATACCTCGGAAATGCCTTCATCTAAGACAGACAAGCCTTCAGCGGTCACATCTCCAATTTTGTTGTAGTTTAAGTCGGTAATGCAGGCGTTGCCTTCGAAATCATAGATGAGATATTGTCCAGCTTTTATGGAGCATGGGAAATACAGAATTCCTTTTGGGGTTCTGAATGCCAGATTGCTTATACTACCTTTGCCTTCTACGGTTATGCTGAGTGCGAATCGGCTCGTATAAGGAGAGCTCCATTCCCAATGGTCGTTGGTGAAATTGCAAAAATAACGGCGTGAGTTGTTTTGGGGATAAAGGAGAAAAGAGGAGTCTTCATCTTTCTTGATGTGCCAGTCACCGTACGGGTCTTTAAGTGCTTCCTTAATCTTGTCGCTGAAAGCGTGGGATAAGCGAAGGCTTTCCCATGTTCGTATGGTGTTTAACATGATATTGGTAAGACCATGTTTCCGCATGGTTTCCGCGCTGAAATCGAGGCCGAAGCCTGCATCAAAGGCGGCAGCTTTGGAGAGGAACCACTCCAGCTCTTCCATCGAGGTCGCTTTTCGGTTTTTGTCGGCGAGGTGGATTTGGAAGTTGCCTATCATCCAGGGTATCTGATTCTCGCGGTAAAAATCCTGTTTCTCTGTCGAAGTTTCCACGATTTTGGTGCGCATCGACTCGTTCCAGAGTTGGTTTTCGTTGATGCGGCTCAAGTAATACCATGACGAGGGTGTTAGCAAGTCGGCTTGCAAAAGCTTATTGGGATTGTATTTGTGCATCGTGTCAAGGAAATGGCCGATGGCCGTGTCACCTTGCTCATTGTAGGCGTAGCTTTTCAAGTCGTTGAAGATTAGTAGTGGATAGTTGGTTTTGGCGTATTTTTTGGCTGCGGCTTGAGCCATTTGGTCTTGCACTTCGAGGTCGGGGAGGAGGGTGCGCTCAGGCGTGTCCCAAAGTTTGTAGACGATGGCATTTTTGCCGTGTGCCTTGGCTTTTGTGCCGAAGGCTCCCCGAGTGCAGTGGTAGAAAAGATGGATGTTGCCGACAGCTTCGGTACTTCGGTAGGTGACCAATTCGTCTTCGATTTGTATGACGTTGATGCTGGCGGGTTGGTCGAAGAGGTCGGAGTGATACACGGCAAACTCGGTTTGGCGGTCGTCAATGGGAAGTTGCAGGTGCAGGATGCCTTGTTTCAATAGGTGCTCAGAAGGCTTGGACGTGACGAGCTTGCTATGGGTAGGGATGCGGTTGGCCAACACCGAAAGGCCCAAATCCAATCCTGCTTGACGGCATTTTGCTTTCAGAAAGGCAGTGTCTTTTGGGTTGTCATCAGCTATCAGATAAGACTTCGTGCTTCTTGTAATCTTGGGAAGGCATAAAGAATCTTGCGCGAAGGAAAGCACTCCGCTTAATGATAGAAAAACGATGACTAAAAACCTCTTCATCAGTCAATTCCTCTCAAATCTTTGTATAGTTGCACGGCATACAGGTCGGTCATATTGGAGATGAAGTCGATGACAGATTGCAGTTTGGTGTAGGTGTCGTCGGTCTCCACCTTGAATTGCTCGGGAATGAGCGAGAGTAGCTTTTTGTTGTATGGTGTGCCAGGGTTCAAAATAGCATCTGTGAAGTCCTCCAAAAGTGTGCCAACCACGTTGAAACCCGTCAACTCGATCTTCACCACGGAGGGATGGCGGTAAATGTGTTTCACCGACTCATCGCGGCACGCTTCCAAGGCGTTTTTCTCAAACTCAGGCAAGTGCGCAATTAGGCTCTTCTCAAAACGGCCTTCCATGATGGTTTCGTAATGCTTCACGAAGATGTCGCTGGCGCAGTTGACAAGCTTATTAATTAAGGTGGCGCGCAAGAAGGCCATTCGCTCGTTGATGTCGGTCACGTCTTGGTAGACAGCTTCCTTGTGCTTGAACACTTCCTTGTCTTTGGGCTGCTCGGGATTGAAGAACGACAGGAAACACCGCTCAATGGCCTCCGTGCTGATAATGCCGCGTTTGTGGGCGTCTTCCATATCCAAAACGAGATAGCAGATATCGTCGGCAGCCTCCATCATATAGGAAAGTGGATGGCGGGCATACACTAGATGCTCCTTGTCCAAACGCGGGATGCCACATTCTTCGACGACTTCTTTGAAAGCCTCAATCTCAGAATAGAAGACATTGTATTTCTTGCGGTTGCCTTTGTTGAAGGAAGGGTAGGGGTATTTCAACAAGGTGGCCAAGGTGGCCGAGGTCAGGGAGAAACCACCCGCTCGCCGACCCGTGAACTGGTGTGTCAGCTGTCGTAAAGCGTTGGCGTTGCCCTCAAAGGCGATGAGGTCGCTCCATTGCTCAGGCAGCACTTGGTTTTCCAACGTTTTGCCTTTGCCATCCTTGAAGAAGCTGCTGATGGTGTCTTCGCCCGAATGGCCGAAAGGAGGGTTGCCTAGGTCGTGGGCTAAACAGGCTGAAGCCACGATGGTCTCCACATCGGACTGGCGCTCTTTCAGCTCTGGATGTTTCTTAGCCAGTTTTTCCACCGTCCGACAGGCAATAGACCGCCCCACGCTGGCCACTTCGAGGCTGTGTGTCAGGCGGTTGTGCACCATCTGTGCGCCAGGCAACGGAAAGACTTGGGTCTTGTTTTCCAAGCGGCGAAAAGGGCTGCTGAAGATGATGCGGTCGTAGTCGCGCTGAAACGAGCTGCGAATGTCGGGGCTCTTGTGCGGCTGCGCGTAGCGTTTGTTGGAGAGGAGGTCGTTCCAGTTCATGAGGATGTTTTTGTTGGCGCAAAATTAGGAAAAAGTTAGGAAATGGTCAAATAACTCTCACAAGACAAAAATGTTACGATTTTATTCTGCTTATCTTGTAATTTTTTATATTAAAATGACAAAATTCTACATTGAAATGTATTTTGTATTTGTTTTTTCTCTATTTTTGTGAGCGAAATATCATAACACTTTAAAAATTTTACTATGAAACAGATTGTTACTCTTATTCTACTGGCGCTTATCTGCATCTGCGGATATGCACAGATCATCGACCCCGCTTTGATAGAGGAGATGGGGCAAAGAGGAAACGATGAAAAAATCAATGTTGTCGTCATCATGAAGTCGCAATATGACCGCGAACAACTCAACCGTCGCGCCGACCATTTCGTCAGCCGCGCCGAACGCCGAGAGTTTGTGGTCAATGAGTTGAAGCAGTTTGCCGAAGCCTCGCAGTATGAGCTAAGGTCGACGCTTTCCGAAATGGAAAGGCAGGACATAACCACGACTCCAAAGATCATTTGGATGGCCAATGCATTGTATTTCTCTGCTACCAAACAGGCCATCAACGATTTGGCCCAACGTAGAGATATCGCAATTATTGGTTTGGATGAAAAACGGTATATGCTTTATGATGAAGCGCTAAAACCGACCAGTATGACACGGGAAATCGCCCCCAATGTCACCCAAGTGAATGCGGACAAAGTGTGGGATTTGGGCTATACGGGTCAAGGCGTGGTGGTGGCTGTCATTGACTCGGGGGTAAACTACAACCACCTCGACTTTGCCGACCACCTTTGGAATGGCGGGGATGCATATCCTAACCATGGGTATGACTTTATAAATGTCGACAACGACCCCATGGATGACCTCGGCCATGGCACACATTGTGCTGGAACGGTTTGCGGTAATGGCTCGGCAGGTATCCAAACCGGTATGGCTCCTGATGCCACATTGATGTGTGTGAAAGTATTGGATGAATATGGCGGGTCAACGGTTGCCATTGTTTGCGATGGAATGCAATGGGCTGTGGAGCAAGGTTGCAACCTGTTCAGCATGTCGTTGGGTTGGGTTGATGCGACCCTAACAGAACTTACACTATTCCGCAACACTTGCGCTGCAATACTTGATGCAGGCGTAGTGGGTGCAATTGCCGCAGGCAACTTCGGAGGCTTATCTAGTTATCCTATACCTAACAATGTTGGTACTCCTGGCAGTTGTCCTCCGCCTTACATGGATGAGGTACAAGGCGGGAATCCAGGCGGCTTGTCCTGCTCAGTGTGTGTGGGTGCCGTCGACTACGACGACGAGGCTGCTTATTTCACTTCGCAAGGCCCTGTCACTTGGTCGCACACTGATTTTGGCGACTATCCCTACAATCCCGGTATCGGGCTCATCCGCCCCGACGTGTGCGCTCCGGGTATTGATGTCGTTTCTGCATATTATGACAATAATTCAGATTATGCCATCGCGAGTGGTACTTCCATGGCTGCACCTTGCGTGGCAGGCTGCATGGCTCTTTTGCTGAGCAAGAACATCAACCTTACACCTTCAGACCTCTGCCGCATTCTTGAAGAGTCGGCCCTTAGGCTGGCTACGGGCAAAAGTAACACGTATGGCTTTGGCCGCGTGGATGTGTTGGCCGCTATCCAGCAGAGTGTCGTGCAATATAACACCCATTTCGAGATTAAAGATGAGGCAGGCAACCACAATGGCTATCTCAATCCTGGCGAGTCGGTCACGATGAGTGTTGCCCTTGTCAATAACACTACTGATACGGTCAGCAATGTCACCCTAGCTTTGACGACGAACGACACACTTGTTGCGATAACACAAAACACCGCTACATGTCCTAACTTCGCTCCAAATGAGACGCTTGTGATAGACGACGCTTTCGCTTTCTCGGTCAGCGATGAAGTGGTTGCCGAGCAGGACATCCATTTTAAATTGTGGGTTTATTTGAATGGCGAGCTGTTGGGTACCTTTGGCATTGTCGTTACGATCCATGATGATCTATTGGAATATGGAAACTCGGTCGTGTTGAACGACGATGATGGCGACGGCCTCCTCAATCCTGCCGAAACCGCCGACTTGCGCATCTTTTTGGACAATACGGGAAACCAATTGGCTGAAATGGTAACGGGAACTTTGTCGTCTGATTATGAGTTTGTTACTATAAATGAGAACCAAAATAGCTTCAGCACGATTGGTGCCGGGCTTATGGGTTATGCTGATTTCAACATCACGCTTGACACCGCTGCTCCTGCCAACTGTGCCATACCTTTCACTATCGATCTTGTGGATTGCAATGAAAAACATACCGAGTTGACTTTTGAATACAAGAACACTTGTAATGTCATTTTCACGTTGCACGACTCCAATGACGACGGATGGCAGGGCAATTATATCACTGTGGCATACTCCGAAGGCATGCCTTCGGAGCAGATGACCATCAACAAAGGTGGCACGGCGACTTTTATCCGCATGTTGCCTACTGGTTCCAAACTCTTGCTTCGATGGTACAATGGACAGGAGACTTCACAATGTAGTTTTGAGGTCACTTACGAAGACGGCACGGTCATCTTTGAGAAAGAAGGCGGGTTCAGCGGCACCAAGATATTCGGCATCGATTGCACCGTGGGCAGTAGTATCTCGGGTTTCTGTGAGCCGGTGGACAGTCTGGTCTACAATGTGAATGCCCAAAATGTCGTCCTTGTCTGGGAAGCCCCTCAACATAATATCCCTGACTGGTATGAAATCTATCGCGATACCGAACTGCTGGCTTTGGTGGAGGAGTTGACCTATACGGATTCCGATGTTGCGGAAGGCATATACAACTATTGTGTTTACGCCGCCTACGACGGCTGCCAGAGCGAATTTGTCTGCGCCGAGGTGAAGGTCTGCTTCATCGCTCCTGAAATCCGCATCACCGATGTGCATGAGGGTTATATTACAATGGATTGGACAGAGGTGGATGGTGCCATAGCCTACAATCTCTACCGTGATGATGAACTAATTGCCGAAAACCTCACAGAAACCACTTACAACGACACCGAGATGGCCCTCAACGCGAAGCACTGTTATGCTGTGGCTTCGGTCTTCGAGAAAGGCGTCTCCGATAAGTCGGAGGCCGCTTGTGCTAATTACTTCTCAGGTCTTGGCGAGAACGACGGAAAGGTAAACATCTATCCCAACCCGACTTCCGACAAGGTGACCGTCAAGTGTGCTGGCATGAGCCTGATTGAGGTCTATTCCGCCGAAGGCAAGCTGGTGCAGCATATCAATGTTGAGGGCGACACCTGTCAGCTTGATGGCTTGGAGCGCGGTGTCTACATGCTACGCATCCACCAAGGCGGGGAAGTTGTGACTCGAAAGGTCGTTAAAATGTAGGCATACTAACACATTTCCAAAATTCAAAAAAAATCCCTATTTTTGCCGCCGATTCCAAAGCAACAAGCACCATGTGGGTAGTCTTATCTTTGATTTCGGCCGTCCTTCTCGGCTTTTACGACATCTTCAAGAAACAGACCGTTGTCAAAAACGCCATCATACCCGTATTGTTCTATAGCACAATGATCAGCGGGCTCATGTTTTTGCCTTTTATTCTGCTGTCGCATTACAAGCCATACATCTTCGATGGCGACTTTATGCAGAAGCTCTACATTGAACCATTGAATTGGCAGCAGCATCTGTTCATTATGGGTAAGACGGCACTTATCCTTTGCTCGTGGATGTTTAGTTATTCGGCCATGAAGAACCTGCCTATCACGGTGGTGGGACCTGTCAACCAGCTTCGGCCTGCCATCTCGGTGATTTTGTTGTTTTTGATTTTCCAGGAGAAACTGACTTGGCTGCAATGGACTGGTGTGGTGCTGGCCATTGTGTCGTTTTATCTGATGAATCGCTCAGGCAAGTTGGAGGGCATCCATTTCAAGTCGAACAAGTGGGTCTATATGTTGTTGGCTTCAGCTATTTTGGTGGCTTTGAGCGGAGTGTACGACAAGTTCTTACTCAGCTACATTAAAGAACCAATGTCACCTTCCGCCATCCAGGCTTGGTATACGGTATACGACTTCCTGATGATGTCCGTGCTGTTCTTCCTTATTTGGTTGCCGAAGCGAAAAGAACAACCTTTCGAATGGCGATGGGGCATCGTGGCGATGGCTGTGTTTGTCACTGTGGCCGATGTCATCTATCTCACAGGCTTGAAACAGGATGCCGCTGTGGTAGTACTCATCCCGCTTATCCTCTACGGTGTGCGCCTCGTCGTGTCGTTCATTTACGGCATCTTCGGTTTCAGGGAAAAGAACATCCGCAGCAAGATCATCCCTTTGCTGATGGTGCTTGCTGCCTTGGTGTGCCTGTGCCTAAAGGCATAAATCCAAATGTAATGACCTTAACAGTCAATGTTTTGCAAATACCTTTGTGATTATTGGGAATTCGCGTTATTTGTATAATTTTTTTCTAATTTTTGCACAATTCCTATGAATATGTTTTAAATATTTGGTGTTTATAAATATATATTAGCAATATAATCCATTAAAAAATAAATTCGTACTTTTGCGCCGCTTTTTCAGCCATGTGTTTGGCTGAAGTTTGTTGTATTGTAATAAATTGATAATGAATAAATAAGCGTTATGTTTGGAGGTTTGAACCGGAAAGAAAACTGGAAATTGATTAGTATTTCGAACAAGGTTTGGGGAATTTTGGCATTATTGCTGTTCACTCTTAGCGGCTGGTCGCAAGAACCGGTTTCCCTTGATCTAAATGGGATTTACCTTATTAATGATAAACAGGCAGACCCTGGGACGACCAATTGTAGGCATCTTTATCCTAATGGTAACTATCTTAGGGTAGAGGCTAATTTGGGTAAAAACCGTTATTGGTTGGTGGATTATGCTGAAACCATAGATGGCGTTGAGTACTATCGTTTCAAGAATCGTGATTCCAACAAATATATTTGTGTGAGAGATGCCGAGAATCAGCCGCTGGAGACGGGGGCTATCGGTACCGCAAATTATGATTCGAATCGTCCCAATGCCTTCCTTTTCAGATTGGTCAGAAGGTCTGATGAGCCTTATTACGTCAATGTGCTTCCCTACGACTACAATGATCCCGATACAGGATATGGCTGGTATAATAAAAACAATAATACGGGTACCAACATTGGGTTACGTGTTATGAATGATGGGGGTAGTCTTAATCAAGGGGATTGGAAAGTCCTTTGGAATTTTGAAAAGGTTGATGAAAGGGGAGTGCTGACGGATCCGATTATCGGTGGACCGACCTTGATTACGGAAACTGGAACCTATAACTACGGAGGTCTTACTCCTACTTATAAGGTCTATGTAGGTACAACACTATTTAGTTCATCTAACAGTGGCATGTCCTATGTTTGGACAGCGGAGGGTTTGCCTAATGGAACTACATTCGTTGATACTGGCCAAAAGCAATTGATAGTTACTTCCATGCCATCCGAACCTACAGCTGTGACATTGACTTGTACTGCTAGCAAAACGGTAAATGGGGTAGTGTACACTTCAACTTACACCCATACCGTAATGATTGGCGCTCCAACTCATATTACATCGCTTGACCAATTAGGCTCATCGGGGTATTACATCCTTGACAATGACATTGATGACGCGAGTGGATATTCCACTATTGAGAACTTTACAGGTTATTTCGATGGCAATTTTCACACAATCAATGGCCTTACGAAGCCTTTGTTTGGATCAATGAACAGTGCCACGGTGTGCAATGCGGTGTTGGATAACATCGCAGTTACTGATACGGGTGATGTCGGTGCCATTGCGAAAGTCGCCGATGGTAATTCTCGCATTTATAATTGTGGAATTCTGGCCACCAATAGTACGGAAACCTCGGTCAGCAGCACAGTTAGCGGAACCGAAAACGTAGGTGGCCTCGTTGGAAAAATTGACGGTTACACCCATGTTATCAACTGTTATAGTTATGCCAATGTCACGGGCGGCTCTGTGAAAGCAGGGTTGGTTGGTTACAACAGCTTCTCTTCAAATCAGGATGAGATACGCACTGTGGTTGTTAACTGTATGTTTTATGGGGACATTGACACGGATGGCGGAACAGTTTCGCCTGTTTTTGGAGGAGAAAGAATATATAATGGCATCCTTACCAGTGGAGCTTTGGGTATTAATACATACGATTATTTCCGCGAAGGCGTTTCGTTTGACGAAAGTTTTGATAACCTTGACCAATACTATAATTGTTGGCCAGCCGAAGAGAGGCATTTGACCCGTTTTGAGTATTACCGAAGCATTTTGAACAGCAATCGTCGTCTCTGTATCTGGTGGATTATCGGTCAGCAATACCAATACCAATTGGAATCAGATCTCAACATGGTGGCCAAGTGGGTGCTTGATCCCAGCATTGCTCCTTATCCCATTTTGAAACCATGGGGTAAGTATCATTCCGTCATCAATGATGACCAAGAATTCGTATGGAGTGAGGAAGACAATGAATGGAAATCTCGCGAATCCATGCCTTCCTATCAGGGTAAGAAACTGGGAATGCTTACCGTGACAGTGAAGGCTGGATCGAACAACAGCGGTGCGAGCGACGTTACCCTCCATCTTCCTATTCTTGACATGGACACGTTGCATCATGATTATTGTTATGCAAAAGTACAGTTACCTTATTATAATGAGCAGTTTGGTAATCCCAATGCCACTACTCATGCAGAAAAGTATGCCAATAATTATACCGATAAAATTGTTACAGGTTGGAAGATTACGGATGTGACTGGAGGAACGCAAGGAACATTCGTGGAGGATTGGGAAAGTGGTTACAACTTTGCAGACCGCTATTGCACCAACAAAGACTTGTACAGCGTAAGCAAGCGTGTTTTCGCTCAAGGTGGTTACTATTATGTTCCTGAAGGCGTTACTGCCATTACCATTGAGGCCTATTGGGGAAATGCAGTCTATTTGCATAACTCAAGCCATTATTTGGATAAGGTGAATGCTGCTGCCGATGGATTCATCCCTGCTGGAACTGTTCCTACCAAATTCCCTGACGCCACAGGAAACACCATATACGCCACAGTCCAATCTGCAATCGCAGCATTGCAACAAGAAGGATCGGGAGAAAACGCACTTACTGTTTATGACCAGGCTATTGTGTTGGTTGGTAATTATCAGTATTCGAATGGTTCGCTGCAAAATACCTTTGGCTATAGTTCTACTGGAGCAGCGAACTTTACTACCCAGAACAAGCCATTCACTATTACTAGTGTTGATCTCGACTTCGACAATGAGCCGGACTATTGTATGGAACTGCAATATGGTAGCGGCACTACTCGTGTCAATGTGCATCCCATCCGTTTCGATTTTCTGGCAGTGCCTAATTTAGGTTTGGCCATCCGAACGTCTACGGCACCTTTGAGCTGCGGTATTTTCATGTTGCGTGGCCATTTCGAGATTACAGAGACTGCATTTATGCACACCACTCAGTTTGAATATGATGGCCGTGGTGATTATCGGAAGGAAGAGGCTCCCGTTATTTTCAATGGTGGTGAGTTCGAACAGCTTTGCTCTTCCGAGAATGGGGATAACACGTATAATACCCGTACGGATAAAACAAAGTATTTTATTATAGGTGGTCACGCATGGCTGAAGGAATTCGCTCCTGGCACCCACGGAAACCGAACCATACGTACACGTCACTGTGCTGTCAATGTTTTGGGCGGCGAATATGAAAAGTTCTATCTTTCGGGTGTTTTCAGATCAATAAATAATAGACCTGATAACCCACATTGTTACACCAATGGAGGCAAATTCGGCATCATGGCAGGTGCTGGTATGGAGAGCGTTGACGGCGATGTGACCTTCAAGATTGACCATTCACTCATTGGTGAGTTTTACGGAGGTGGTATCAATTCTAGCCAGCCTGTTACAGGTAGCATTGCTGTCACGGTCAACAATAGTATTGTGGGTAAGTATTGTGGCGGTCCAAAGATGGGCGATATGCTGCCTTCGACCGAAGTGGTAACCGAGGCCAACAATACTATTTTCGGCCAGTTTTATGGCGGTGGCAATGGTGGAACCAATTTCACTCGTCTTCGTCTGTGGGATAATACAATCAATGGAGGAAACAACTTGAATATTTCCCCAGATGATTGGAATAGCAATGGACAATTCAGCTCATTTGTCCCATTCACATACGTGGGAACGGCGGAAGGCTATCATGCCCAATTTGAGTTTGAACATATCCAATTTGCTTCAGGAAGTGATGACAGACAGGTTGCCCGTACCTATCGCCATGATGCGCAGTTCTCGGCTACCAACGTAATTAAGGCCACATCGACACTTACCAATTGTACCGTGCTGCAAGATTTCTATGGCGGCGGTAACCTTGGTGCGGTGTTGGGTGATGCCACCTCCAAATTGGTCAATACCACCATTTGGGGATCGGCCTACGGTGGTGGCTACTCAGCTACCATTCCTAACTTCTGTGTTCACGACAAGAGTACAGTCGTCTATCCCTACCGTGACTATGCCGGTTACTATCATCCAGGTTTCATTGATTATGAAAGAGATGGTGATGAGGTCAGGTATTATACTTGGATTCATGAACTGCCTGAAGGAGTGACAGGTGTTGATGAAAACCATCCCAACTTCCAACATGATGGGAAATGGTATTGTTATACTGAGTTTGCCCTGACTGACCTTGGTCGTGTGGAAGGCGATACCAAACTCACCATCGATGGAGCCAGTAAGATTTATGGTCGGGAGCGACCTGTAGATGGATTGCAAGGTGATTTGTCATACGCAGGAGCTGCTTTCGGCGGTGGTAACGAGGCTAAGGTCTATGGAAACAGTACTGTGAATGTGGGTACATATCCTGAAGAACAGCCCATGGATTCGGTGCAGAAGATGTTTGTCGGCAATGTGTATGGCGGTGGAAAAATCGCTACTACAGGTCTTAACTCCACTGTGAATGTGTATGCAGGCAGAATAGGTGTGGCCGACGAAAACGGTGTGCCGTATAAGGATAGCGGCCGTGTGTTCGGCGGCGGCAAGGGCTCGTTTGAAGACAGGGATGCAGGTAAGGTTGGCGGCAACTCTACCGTCCTTATGAAGAACGGTACGGTTCTGTCAGGCGTGTATGGCGGTTCTGAATTGGGTGATGTCGTGGGTGACGCTGAAGTCACCATTGAGAATGGTACCGTTGGCTTTATGCGTTCGGTGGAAGATATTTTGGAAAATCCAAAACTCTGCCATGTGTTTGGTGGTGGTAAGGGCGATCCTGATATTACCTTCAATACGAGAACCAATGTCGAAAATTCCACTGTCAGGATTTTGGGCGGCACCATATTGGGCAGCGTGTATGGCGGTGGTGAGGAAGGCCATGTGTTGAGCGATGTTGATTTGAGTGTGAGCGGCGGCAATATTGGTACTTTTGGTTATTCGGGTTATGATGGAAATGTTTTCGGCGGCGGGCGTGGCTTGGATGTCGAGGCTCTGACCGCTGGAAGTATAGGCGGTAATATTAATGTCAGTGTTTCGGGCGGTAACATTCTTGGCTCGGTTTATGGAGGCTGTCAATCGGGTTCAGTGGGCGTTTACTTTACCTATGTCGATGACCCCAACTACGGTCAGATGCAACCTGGAAATACACACGGATACATTACCGTCAATGTGAGCGGCGGCACCATTGGACATGAATATGCTGAGGAGGCGCCTGAAAACATCGGTGGTAACGTCTATGGTGGTTGTAAGGGCGTTGTGGCTGCACCAGATGAGAATCCTCTTGCCGAGAGGATGGCATTTGCGAAGCAGGCCACGGTGACTGTTTCAGGCACACCTTATATCAGAAGCTCGGTATTCGGCGGAAGTGAGGATGGCCACATTCTTTATGACACCTATGTTACTGTCAATGGCGGACAGATTGGTGGCGCAGAGCTTGGCAATTTGTCCGATGACGGCAATTCGCTCCACGGCAACGTGTATGGCGGTGGTCGTGGTTATGACCGATACTATATAGAAGGAGAAGAGCAGGGCCATTATTGCCCGACTTCAGGCCAGGTGTATGGCAATGCTTATTTGACCATCACGGGAGGCAAGATTTGCCGTAACGTATATGGCGGCGGCAATATGTCATCAGTGGGTCAATATCAAATTTTGGTTGATGAGAATGATGACCCCATCTTGGATGACGATGGCAATACCCAGTATGAATTGGATGCCGATGGTAATCCTATCCCTGTTTCGGGTACAGGATTGGCACAAATCGTCATTTCTGGTGGCGAAATCGGTACTCAGGACGACGATGGCAATATGCATGGCAATGTGTTCGGCTCTTCCCGTGGTTTGGCTGGTGCCGAATTTAAGGATATTGCTTATGTTCATAATACGGATGTGACCATTTTAGGCACAAGCACAATAATCAAAGGTAGTGTGTTCGGTGGAGGTGAGGACGGCCATGTGAACCAGAACACAAAGGTTACCGTGAATGGCGGAAACATCGGTGTGACCGAGGGTAACCTGTACAAAGGTAACGTGTACGGTGGCGGTCGTGGCATCGACCTTGATCCCAATGGCGAGACTAGTCCCACTGCGGGTCTTGTGAAAGGTCATACCAGGGTGTACATCAATGGCGGAAATATTATTAACAGCGTCTATGGTGGTGGCAACATGAGTTTGGTAGGAGAGGAGCGCGTGGTCAACGTCAATGGCGGTTTGGTGAAGGTGAATGTGTTTGGCGGCAGTAAGGCCATTCCCGAAGGCCGTTTGCAACTGGGCATGAAGACGGTGAACATGCGTGGCGGCCACGTGATGGGTAATGTATATGGCTGCAACAGCAATTCGTTGGACGGTGATGCAGATTATCCTTTGGATTGGACTTCCTTTGTCAACATCAATGGCGGTGAAATCGATGGTAGTGTGTTTGGCGCGGGTTATTCCTGCACGGTAAATGGCTCGGTTTGTGTCAATATAGGCAAGGATGCCATTCTTAATGCGCCAAATAAGGCATATAACCTCTATTATAAGGATTGTGGCGGCGATGAGCCTCAGTATGATCCAGAGGGCATTGAGCCGACGGCAACCAAGCTTATCATCGGCAATTCGGTGTATGGGGGATCCGACTATTATGGCAACAATGCCAACACCAATACTTGGACCGATTTCATCGTTTCCGGTTACAGCAACATTTATATCGATGGAACGGGGTATGATACTCAAAACCAGGGGACATCAACAGAAATGACTATTTCGGGAGGCTTGTTTGGCAGCAGCACCCACTGCGAGTCGGGCTCGGAGGGTCGACATATCCTGCTCAAGGCTTACGGTCACCGTGATGATGATGGAGCCAATACCGAGTTCACACATGCCACCCGAACCTTGAAGACCATTCAGCGTTGCGGCAACTTGGTGATTGACCATTCCAATGTCAATTTCAGTGGCATGAACGACATCAGCAGCTCTGGCAAGCGCCAATACTCGGTGCTCAAGGTTGACTCGACTTTGTATATGGCCAACGCGAGTGGTTTCGTGTTGGGCTCTCCCAGCATTCCGGCTTATATGGATTCCATCCGCAAGGTGCGCAGTGTGCATTTGAAGCAGCCATCCTATTCCGTTTATGATGTGCCTTTCTATCCCATGCTTGACGATGAGGATTATTGGGAATGGATTGGTATCAAGGGCGACTCCGAGGAAGATGCACGCCTATATTATTATTCCGATTTGACGGGTTCCAACAATCCAACAGCCTTGACTTACTCACAAGAGAATGTACTGGTCTTTAAGGGCGATTCCAGACTTTGGGTGAGGTACCACAGAAAGGAAAAGCAAGGCGACAACTGGGTTGACATGGGCCAATATTATGGTGAGTTGGAGGGATTCTTCCGTATGAGAAGCCCATTCCAACCTTGGGGCACGGAGAGTTTTGCATACGCGCGTCCGAAGATTTCGGAAGGCAACACGGACAATACTTGCGACGGTGGCTTCTTAAGCTACAATACGCCTTACAATTTCTTTACCGATTATGGTGATCCATTCACCAATACACATCAACATCCATATACGAATGTGTTGCAATTCTTTAGGGGCGACCGTGTAGATTACCGCGAATGGGTAATTCGTGAGTTCAGAGGTCGCCGTTGGTACGTCGACGGCACAAGAGGCTGGGGAAGAGACGACATGTCGAAGACCGACGGTTGGGGTCTGTATCCCGACATGCCCAAAAAGACGGTTTCTGGAGCTGTGACGTATGACCAAAGTACCAATACAGGCAATTTTGGAGGCATCTGTTCTGAGGTTTTCACAGATGAGAGCCTTATCCAATACAACTATGATTACCAGAACGACATCATATATGTTGTGGGTGCCTTGTCGGCAGAGGACGAAAGTACCTTGCTTCAAGGAGGTTCTGTCGTTGTGGAAGGTGAGACGCAAACCTATCCGCTGAAGTTGTATCGCTATCCGGGTGGTCATCCGCTGAACTGGTCGAGACAGCATGGCAATGAAAATTATTATGATTTGGGTGATGGTACGCTCGACCTCACGACAACCAACCAAGGATTGACCTATCCTGATGCGAATGGTCCTGGTGCCAACTACGGAGCCATGCTCATCGTACAAGATGAAGAAACAATTAGTTTGGATAATGTGCAGATGGACGGCTTGTATGGTCATGTCCAAGGTGATGACACCTACTACCTGATTCCAGGTAGCTACTATCCTAATCCTGATTTGGTTCCCTATCCTGTGTCGGATCCGCAAATTGACCCGACTACACTTAATGTTCCGACATTTGCACAAGACCAAGTTTCGAAACCTATGATTGTGACCCATTCGGATTCGGAATTGACTTTGCAGGGCTCTGAGATGAATGGAACAGGTGTCACTAGGTTTGGAACCATTTTGGAACGCGGTTACAATAATACCAACGCTGACGTATGGTATACCAATTCCGACTACGATGACAATGGTGAGGTCGTGCATCATGGTGGTGCCGTATATGTGAATCCTACTGCGACGGTGAATGTGGAAAACGTGGTGTCTGTTATCGGCAACAAGCAAAACCTTCAAATTGGTTCCGACCCTGCCGAAGCCATTGAATGCAATGTCTATCTTCCCACGTTCGACAAGCACCTTAATATTATAGGTGATATGGTACTTGATGAGGGCACGAGTATCGGCGTTACCAGCCCCATTAGGAACATTGCTCCCCATTATGTCCACAACACCTTCTCGCCTGTGGCTGTGGCATTGACGCAAAACCAGGCTTTAAGTGCATGGAACTGCAACAATTTCCATGATGACCTGGAGTGGTTCTTCTCTAACGAGAGTTTCGCATTACCAAAATACACCTATTATTCAACCTCCATACCTGATTATGTCTATCCTTTGACGGATCAGAGCCAACACATCAATCACTTTGATCCTACCAAGACCCTGTTCTTTGGATGGACTTGGAACAATGTGGTGAGAAGTGCTCCGTTAGAATTTGCCTTGAACGACATCGATTCGCCATACGATTTGGCATGGCTTATCAGTTTGGTGAACGGAAGCAACCGTCAAATTCCTTCTAGTAGTTTATCAACCGTTACCATTGAACAAACCGATGATATTGATTTGATTCAGTATGTTTGGGTACCTATCGGTGCACAGAAGACGGGAGCATCACAGTTTGCTGGAACCTACGACGGACAAGGTCATTTGATTGAGCATTTAGACATCGCCTACATCGGTGAGGGTGACCGCCGTTATGAACGTGCCAACTATGGCTTGTTTGGCAGCATGAACAATGGTGCCATTGACCGTACGTTTGTTGTCAGCGGTTACATTCGTCCGGTTGGCGCGGCCAACATTGGCGGTTTGGTGGGTTCCATGGAAGGTAGTTCGGCTATGATTTCCAACAGTGAGGCTTCTGTTGACATCTACTGCCCCGACAAGGAGAACTCTGAAAATGCATCAGGCGGTTTGGTGGGCAACATGTTGGATGGAGAGGTCCATTCTTCCATGGCTATGCCCATCATACATGCAAATCTGTATTACACCATCGGCGGCCTGATAGGTCATACCATTGGTGGTGGTCAAGGTGAAATGGCCAAGAAGCCTAAACTTAACAACTCCTTTGCCAATGTCAAGTTTGACGTGGCTAGCAATGCTTCGGTTATGGTCGGTGGTTTGATTGGTGTCAATTATGGTGCCGATATGGAAAACTGCTACCTGCATTTGCAGCAAAATGGCGATGGTGGTCTGAACAGTGCCAACTTTGCCTTGTTGGCAGGATTGAATAATGGTGGAAAGATTAGGTATTCATACGCATACGATGGAAACAGCTATCCCTATACGAGGGTAACGGGTGGCGGCTCCGATCCCAATGTCAGCGATTGTTACAAATACGCTCCGATTATGGATGCTGACAATTTGGGTTATATGTATTTTGACAATGTGGTTACTATTAGTGATAAGAAAGTACCCATGTTCAGGCTGCTGAACAAGTGGGTGACGAGGTCTGCCAATAGTGGTGATTATTCATCATGGTATCGTCCCGCTATCACTGAAATCAATGGTGACCTGCCTGTGCTGCTCTTGGACAACGAGAACGAAGGCAAGTTGGGTATGGGCGAATTCCGCAGCATGGCCACTTACATAGGCGGCTATCCTCAGTTGGGAGCCTTCCCCGAAAATGATGAACAAAATCCATACGTGGTGCTTCAATATGGCGGCCCTGTACGTGATGGCTCTGACGATGAACTTAATGCCATGGTGGAGAGGATGGGCAACTTTACTGATGCACAGCAAGAAACCATCAAGGATTACCTGTATGTGTATGGCGACATTACCCAAGAAGTGACATCGACTTTGTCAGCTAATAAGGTTGGCAAGGTGAGCATTCATGAGGACGCTGCGATTCAGCATCCTGGCACTTTGTCGGACTTTGAAAACACATACGTAGGTGTCACTTTCGACAACTCTTACAGCCATGCTTATTCCACGACATTCATCAATGGAGGCCTATACGGTGCAGGTCCTTACTTCTTGCCCCGCGACTGGCACATGTTCTCTTCGCCGTTGCAAGAAGCTCCCTTGGGATTCGACTATAAAGGCCATAATATTGATACCTATAGTAATTCAGACCATAGCGATGCGGATCACTACAACAACCCGTGGGAGAGTATGGAACAAGAATTTACTTGGCTCAATGGCAATCAGACAGGCAATATACGCTATTGGATGAAAGGTTGGGAAAACAGCTTGAGCCAACAGGGTCATGAGACTGATGAAACGAGCAACAACTGGGTAGATGGTTACTTCCCGAGCCGTGTGGCCAGTGCCGTCACCAACATCACAGGGTTCGAGTTTGGCCAAGGATGGGTTGATGAGAGCAACTCCAACCTGACCTCTGATGAAGTGAACTGCTTCCCCTACGGCATGGACTTCTACACTTGGACTGAGCCGTTGCACCATTGGATTAACTTCAAGCGCAATGGCCCGAACCACTGGCACAGCGATGAGAACCCGTTGACGGACCATCACGACCATCTCGACTACAAGCCCGTCGAAAATGATGACAGGTTCCAAACCAATGTGAATGAAGAGATACTGATACCTGGAAGAGGCTATATGATGGCCATTAGCGACACTACCTTCATGCAGAGCCATGGTAAGTTGAATAATAATGACCAAGGCATCTATCTGACGATGCGAGGTGCCGATCTGACGGGGTGGAATCTGGTGGGCAACCCATACCATGCCTACCTCGACTTCAACGCAGTGGCCACGAAGAATGGCGATGTGTTGAGCAATCAGAATGGCAATGCATTCTACGTGATATACGATGCTGATAGATATGAGGCTGACGCTTACGTCTACTACCCAATGACGGGTTCGGAAGGCGGTGCGTACGCGGGTCAGTTCCTGCATCCTCATCAAGGCTTCTATGTATTGGCAGGGAATGAAGGTGTGCTTCAGTTTACAGAAGACATGACTGTCGCTCGACAATCTCTCAATCCGGACGATGGAGATTTTGACGGCCACTTCCGCGGTTGGAAACCGAAATATCCTTTGGTGAACCTCTACCTAAGCAGCGAGAATGGTTGTACTGATGTGACTGTGGTCGAGTTTGAGCGCCCCGATTGGGGTGGAGCCCGCAAGATAAAGGAATTGCATATGGGCAACGGCCTGTTCTATGCCCAACACAACGACACCCATTATGCAGCTCTCTTCGCCAAGAAGGGTGTTGAGCGTGTGCCGCTGTGGTTTGAGCCCATGGAGGACGATGTGTTCACCATCAAGTGGGAGACTGCCAATGGCGACTTCCACAGCATGTACCTCGTCGATAACATGACAGGAACACGTTATGACATGACGGAGAATGACAGCTACTCATTCCAAGGTCATGTGGGCGATTATCCTTCACGCTTCTACATTACCTTCGACGTGACTGATGTGGAAGAGCACGAGGAAGACAGCAACCATAGCTTCGCCTTCTTCGACGGCTCGCAATGGATGGTGACAGGCAATGGCGAACTTGAGCTCATCGACTTACAAGGCCGTGTGCTGAGTCGAACGAGAGTGAGCGGTGGACAAAGCAGGGTGAACCTGCCTAATGTGGCCAGCGGCATGTATCTGTTCCGCTTGACCAATGGACAAGAAACAAAGATTCAGAAAATCATAGTAAATAGGAAGTAACAAGATGGAAAAGGGAAAACTGATGAAAGTCGTGAGAAACATAATGTTGCTGTTGCTGCTATCCCTGACAATGGTATCAAAAGCACAGATTTTCATTGATGATGACGAGTTTGAGGGTACGTTGCGCAATGGAAAGTCTAGTAGTTCGATTCTGCTTGTGCCGATACAAGGTCAGCAAACCGACCAGTATGTGCCTCTCGGAGAAGAGATACTGTTGTTGGCTTGTCTTGGCGGTGCCTATCTTATGAAAAAGAAGAAGAAACGTTGAAAAAAAGTTCGTTTTCAGTGTGGAAAAGTTTGCATAAATAGATTTTTTCTATATTTGCAAATTCATTGAAACGAGAATTTTTGGATATGGAAATTAAAAGAGTTTTTGACCTTCTTGACCACTATGTCGAGAAATACCCCAACCAACAAGAAGCCCTTGCCGGAAAGAAGAACGGTCAATGGGTAAAATACAGTTCCCTTTCCTATAAGGAACATGCTGACACACTGAGTTATGCCCTCATTGAGCTGGGCATTGAGAAAGGCGACAAGGTTGCCATGATTTTGACCAACCGCCCTGAATGGAATATGCTTGACATGGCCATCAGCCAAGTTGGAGCTGTCACTGTTCCAGTCTATCCTACCATAAGTGAAGAAGATTATCGTTACATCCTTAGCGACAGCGATGCCAAGATGGTCATCATCGATGGCCTTTCAGTGATGAACAAGGTGACCAACATCTTGCCTGATGCGCCCAATGTGAAGTTGGTCTACACCATGGTTGATCGCGAAAAATATCCCTATTTTGACCAGTTGCTGCAACTCGGCAAGGAACATCCTCACGCCGAGGAGCTCGCAGCCCGCAAGGCCTCTGTTGACGAGATGGAATGCGCCACCATTATCTATACTTCGGGTACCACTGGAACGCCCAAGGGCGTGATGCTCTCGCACCACAACTTGATGAACCAGTTCCCGAATTTCCATTACACCATCAGTGATACTTCCAACAAGGCCTTTAGTTTTCTGCCTGTTTGCCATGCCTACGAGCGTGCGCTGAACTACTGCTACCAATATCGCGGCATGTCCATCTACTATGCCGAGAGTCTGGGCACCATTGCCAGTGATATGCGTGACGTGCATCCCACCATGATGTGCGCTGTACCGCGTGTGTTGGAGCGTTTCTATGACGCCATCTTGCAGTCAGGCAAGAAACAGAAAGGTATCAAGAAGCGCATCTTCTTCTGGGCTGTGCGGCTTGGCGAACGCTACAAAATTGACGCTGTGAGCCGCAATTGGTTCTATGATAGAAAACTGGCACTTGCCGACAAATTGGTGTATGCCAAGATTAGGGAAGGCATCGGTGCTGACCACTTCGATATCATCGTGTCGGGTGCTGCCGCCATCTCGCAAAAGATTGCAGGCTTCTTCTCGGCCATCAAGATGCCCGTGTTCGAAGGCTATGGTCTGACAGAGACTTCACCCGTCATCGCCGTCAGTAACCGCAATCCGCATGGCCGCGAAGTGGGCTATGTGGGTCAGCCGCTGCCTGGCACAGAGGTGAAGATTGCCGAAAATGGCGAGATACTTTGCCGTGGCCATAACGTGATGATGGGCTACTACAAACAGCCTGAACTGACCAAGGAAGTCATCGATGAAGACGGCTGGTTCCACACGGGCGACATGGGCGAGATTGACCAATACAACCGCCTACGCATCACGGGTCGTATCAAGAGCCTTTTCAAGACTTCGGGCGGCAAGTACATCAACCCCGATATGATTGAAGCCAAGTTCTCATCCTCCAAGCTGATTGAGCAGATTTTGGTGGTGGGTGAGAACCAGAAGTTTGCTGGAGCCCTCATCATCCCGAGCTTCACTGAACTGAAGGCTTGGTGTGCCCAAGAGAACATCCCGTATACGACCAACGAGGAGATGATCCAAAAGCCCGAGGTGCTGAAGCGCTACGCTGCCGAAATCAACGAGCTGAACAAGGGCTTGGGTGAGACCGAAAAGATCAAGAAGCAAGTGTTGCTCGCCGACGAATGGAGTATCAACAATGGCATGCTCACCCCGACGCTCAAGGCCAAGCGTAAAGTCATCACGGCGAAATATAAGGACGTCATCGAGAAGATGTTCGCTTAGCTGTTTTTGTTCTACCGTGCATAGATTCCATTCCCGCATACCCTTGCTTGGAATGACATGCACGGTAGAGCAAAAACTTGAATTGCCTGACCTCTAATGTCATTCCTGTTAGGGAATGTGTGATTGGAATCTATTAGAGGTCAGGCAATTCATTTTACTCCAAATAAGTATATCCGTATAGCCCTGACCGGTAGTTCGACAGGAACTCTTTGCCCTCCTCAACTGAAATCTTGCCTTCCTTGACACACTTGGTGACCCAGGTCTCCACCGTGCGGACGAGTTTTTTCGGGCTGTACTGCACATATTCCAGCACATCGGCAACGGTCTCGCCGTCGATGACTTGGTCAATGTAGTAGCCTTTCTCATCTACAGAAATGTGTACCGCATTGGTATCGCCAAACAGGTTGTGGAGGTCACCCAAGATCTCCTGATAGGCACCCACAAGGAACACACCTATATAATAATGCTCCTTTTCGCCAAAGGTGTGCAGCGGGATGGTGTGCTGCGTCGACTTGGCGACGAAGTTGGTGATTTTGCCGTCGCTGTCGCAAGTGATGTCTTGCAAGGTGGCGAGGTGAGTCGGGTTCTCGTCCAATCTTTGTATGGGTATGATGGGGAAGAGTTGGTCGATGGCCCAGAGGTCGGGCAGCGACTGGAACAGCGAGAAGTTGCAGAAGTATTTGTCAGCCAAAAGCTTCGGGAGTGAGGTGAAGTCCTCGGGCACGCGCTTCAAGCTGTTGGCGATATGATTCACCTCGCGGGCGATGCTCCAGAACAGACGTTCAATCTTGGCACGCGACTTAAGGTCAAGCAGGCCAAGGCTGAACAGATTGAGGGCTTCTTCTCGGATTTCCTGGGCGTCGTGCCAAATCTCCAAAGATGAGCTTTTGGTGAGTTCGTCCCACGACTCGTAGAGTTCCTTGATGAGTTCATGGTCGTTTTCTTCGGGCTCTTCGTTGTCATCCCATTCGGGAAGAGAGGTTTTTTCCAACACCTCAAAGATGAGCACGGAATGGTGCGCCGTCAGGGCACGACCCGACTCGCAGATGACGTTGGGGTGGGGCAGGTCGTTCTTGTCGCAAGCGTCCACGACGGTATAAATGGCGTTGTTGGCGTATTCTTGGATGCTATAGTTCACCGAGCTGGCGCTGCTGGAACTGGTGCCGTCATAGTCGACGCCGAGGCCGCCGCCCATGTCCACATATTCGATATGGTAGCCCATCTTGTAGAGCTGCACGTAGAACTGTGCCGCCTCACGAAGAGCCACGTTGATTTTCTTGATTTTGCTGACTTGGCTGCCGATGTGGTAATGCACCAACTTTAAGCAGTCCTTCATGTCGTGTTCCTCAAGGAAGTCGAGGGCTTCCAAAAGCTCAGATGAGGTGAGGCCGAACTTGCTGCCGTCGCCGCCCGATTCTTCCCATTTACCTGCTCCAGAACTGGCCAACTTGATGCGTACACCCAGATTCGGTGTGACTTTCAGTCGGCGGGCAATCTTAGCCGTAATTTTCAGCTCGTTGAGTTTCTCGATAACGATGATGATTTTACGTCCCATTTTTTGGGCGAGCAAGGCGAGTTCGATGAACTCCTCGTCCTTGTAGCCGTTGCAGATGATGAGCGAGTCGGAATCGGTGCCGAGGGCGATGATGGCATGGAGCTCGGGTTTGGAGCCGGCTTCCAGACCGATGTTGCACTTCTTGCCGTGGCTAACGATCTCTTCGACCACGGGGCGCATCTGGTTCACTTTGATGGGCATCACCACGAAATTTTGGCCGTGGAACTCGTATTCCTTGGCTGCTTCCTTGAAGCAGGAGTCAATCTTGTTGATGCGGTCGTCGAGGATGTCGGGGAAACGCAGCAGCATGGGAGCCGAAACGTCTCGAAGTGACAACTCGTCAACAAGTTCAGGCAGGTCGACAGATGCACAGCCTTCCTTAGGTGTCACGACCATGTGGCCTTTTTCGTTGATGGAAAAGTAATTGCCGCCCCAGCCTTTCACGTTGTAAAGGTCCTCGGAGTCTTCAATGCGCCATTTTCTCATTGCAGTTGATTTTAAAGGTTTTAAGGTCCCTGAGCCTGTCGAAGGGCCGTATTTATTATCAAAATGGGCTGCAAAACTATTAAAAATATTCGGTTTTGCGCACTTTTCCTTATTTTTGCACAAAAATAAACTCTTATGAGGCTCATTATCGATGCCGGTTCGACCAAAATGGAATGGATTCTTCTTGAAGGAAAGGAGGTCAAGGCGCGTTTCACCACAGAAGGATTCAACCCGAATTATGCCGAAAGACAATGTCTTGAAAACATCATCAACCATGTAGAGACGCGATTTATCGCGTCTCCTAATGACAAATTGTTGTATTCGAGAAGCGATAAATCGGCGTCTCTACAAGCCATTTATTATTACGGTACGGGTTGTGGCAACGAACAGAATTGCCAAACCATCAAATCGGTCTTTCAAAACCATTTCCCCGATGCGGACATTCACGTCACCCACGACCTGATAGCGGCTTGCCATGCCTTGTTTGGCCATGAGAAAGGTATTGCCTGCATTCTCGGAACGGGTTCGAATTCATGCCTTTTTAATGGTGTGGACATTGTAGATAAGGCCGTTTCCTTGGGCTATCTTGTTGGTGACGAAGGCAGCGGGATGCACATCGGCAGGGAAGTGGTGAGATCCTATTTCTATGGTTTCATGCCTGAGGATTTAAGACAAAAATTCGATGCAGCCTATCATCTGGAACTGAAGGATTTCATCCAACGTTTGTACCACGATGGACAACCTTCAAAGTATCTGGCCACTTTTGCCCATTTCGCTGGCGAAAACCAGTCGCATCTCTATATTCAAGCGTTGGTGAAAGGCAGCTTTAAAGCCTTTATTGAGTCCTTTGTTCTCCGTTATGAAGGATGCAAATCCTTGAATATTAGTTTTATAGGATCTGTGGCTTTTCATTTTCAGGATCTTTTAAAAGAAAGCCTCAAAGAATATGGTCTCTCTTTGGGCGAGGTAATGCAAGCGCCCGCTGAAGGACTGATAAAGTTTTATGGAGGGGGGGTAACACATAAAGATTTTTAGTTTTATTCGTCATAAGTTGTTTTTTTGTAGTTTTGTGCCCCGAAATTATCAATCGGCAGAAGATTTGTTTTTATGAAGAAAATATCTGGTTTTTTAATGTGTCTGTTCGGTATGTTGGTAGCATGTACGAGCTTGAAGGCACAAGAAGTGGCTTTTGAGCTGTATCCGGGATGGACTTGGATTAGCTATCCGAGCACGGACACGATTGACTTCTCGAGGGCGTTTGGTTCTTTCACGCCAGCGGCTGGTGATTACATCAAGTCGCAGTTAGGCTATGCTGAATATTATGACGGTTATGGATGGTTCGGCTCCATGACGACCTTCTTGCCTTGTAAGGGCTACATGTACAAGTCGAACCGTATCGAGCCTGTCATGGTGATAGTGAACACACCGTTTTCCCAGCAGGCTGTGACAACAGCGGAGCCGACGGACGTTACTGTCGTGAGTGCGGTGGTGGGCAGCAACGTGACCATTAGTGAGGACAACCACATATATACCCGTGGTGTATGCTGGGGAACAGAACCGATGCCTGATGTGGATAGCAGCCATACGACTGATGCTATCGTGACGGGTAGTCAGACCGTTACCTTGGACGGATTGGCTCCGAGTACCACCTATTATGTGCGTGCCTACGTGGTGACCGATTATGGCCTTTTTTATGGTGAGGCACTGAGCTTCACCACAGAGTCTTTGCCTACCTATCTTGTGAACGTATCTTCCAACCCGACGCAAGGTGGTGTGGTCACAGGTGGTGGCACTTACGAGCAAGGCCAAAGCTGCACGGTACAAGCCACGGCCAAAACGGGATACACCTTCACCAATTGGACCAAGGATGGCATACAAGTGAGCACCGAGGCCACATACAGCTTCACCGTGACGGAAGATGTCGCATTGGTCGCTAACTTCACCAACGTTTCACCAACTTATGTGATAAGCGTTTCTGCCAACCCGATTAACGGTGGTACGGTGAGTGGTGGAGGAACATACAATTATGGCAACACTTGCACTCTTACTGCAACGCCTGCCACGGGGTATACTTTCATCAACTGGACTAAGGACGACGTGGTAGTCAGTTCCAACATTTCCTTCACTTTTACCGTTACCGAGGATGCCGCATACGTAGCCAACTTCAGCATTAACAGCTACGAGATTACGGCAACGAGCAACCCGATTGGTGCAGGTACCATCACAGGCGTTGGTACTTATACCTATGGTGCTTCTGCAACCCTGACGGCAACGCCTGATACGGGATATATCTTCACCAATTGGACCAAGAACGGCATACAGGTGAGCACCGAAGCTTCATACAGTTTCACAGTGACTGAAAATGTCACATTGGTCGCCAACTTCACCGCCGTTCCATCGACCTGCACGATAAGCGTTTCTGCCAACCCGAGCAACGGTGGTACGGTAAGTGGCGGAGGAACATACAATTATGGCAGCACTTGCACTCTGACGGCAACGCCTGCCATTGACTATGCTTTCACCAGCTGGAAGGTAAACGGCAACGTGGTCTCGAGCAATGCCGTCTATACCTTCACAGTGACTAGTGACAGGACTTTGGTAGCAAATTTCTATTACGTTGGTGGCGATGACCACACTTGTGTCGACCTTGGCCTGCCGAGCGGCACCTTGTGGGCCACCTGTAACGTGGGTGCAGACTCGCCTGAAGAATTCGGTGACTATTTCGCTTGGGGCGAGACTCAGCCCAAGGATACTTGCGATTGGGATACATACCAGTTCTACAATGGCAATAACCTGACCAAATATACGGGAGACGACGGCTTGGTCACTTTGTTGCCTGAAGATGATGCGGCTACGGCTAACTGGGGACCAAATTGGCGCATGCCTACTCGAATGGAATGCCAAGAACTGCTTGCTTACACGACTGTCACTTGGACGACACAGAACGGCGTGGAAGGCAAACTTTTCACTGCCCAGAACGGCAACAGTATTTTCCTACCCGCTACTGGCTTCCTTAGCGGTGGCAGCATTTATTATATAGGCAGCGGTGGCTATTGCTGGTCAAGTTCGCTCTACATGGACGACCCGAGTTTCGTATGGACGATTCTTTTCGGCGTGGACTATTATATGGTTTACTGCTATGGTCGTGCTTATGGACGATCTGTCCGGCCAGTGCGCTCTGTGCAGAACTAAACATCGTTGTTCTATTACAGGAATAATGGGCGGAAGAGTCTTCGGGCGGATGCGCACGCGGCAATGCTCCTCCCGCTTTTTGGGAAATCTTGTGGAGTGGGCGACTATATTGGTGTTCTTACGATAGGTGACATCATGTCAACCCCTGTCGAAGGGCTGATATGGTATTATTGAAGTCTTCAGGCATAATCCATTGATAACTTGTATCTTTCCTCAGCCATGTCATTTGTCGCTTGGCATACTGCCGTGTGTGGATTTTGATTTGTTCCACGGCCTCATCGAGGGTGCATTGCCCGTCAAAATAGGCGAACAATTCTTTGTAACCGACCGTATTCAAGGCGTTCAAATGCCGCTTGGGATACAAGGCTTTGGCTTCGTCCAAGAGACCTTGCTCTATCATCAGGTCAACCCGTTTGTCGATGCGGTTGATGAGGGCTTGTCGATCCCATAAGATGGCGTATTTCTTGATGTCGAAGTCGCGCTGGATGGGGTTGCCACTACGGAAAGAAGAGAAAGGTTGTCCCGTTTGGTAACAGACCTCCAATGCTCTTTGCAACCTCCGTGGATTTTGTTGGTCGACGAGGGCGAAATACCCGGGGTCGAGGCGCTGAACCTCGTCCTGCAAGGCTTTTAGGTCGCCTTCATCATATAGTTTCTGTGCCTTTTCTCTGATTTCAGGTTCCACGTCGGGCATAGCGTCAATGCCATTGCATACTGCATCGATGAAAAGGCCGGATCCACCTGTCATGATGACGGCATCGTGGGTCTTGAAAAGCTCATCCAACAACTGCAAGACATCGCGCTCGTAGTCGGCGACATCGTATTTGTCCTCGATGCTGATATGGTGCACGAAGTAATGTTGGACTTGTCTCAGCTCTTCTTCGGTGGGCGCAGCCGTGCCGATGCTCATCTCCTTGTAGAACTGGCGGCTGTCGGCGGAGAGGATGACGGTATTTAAGGCTTGGGCCATCTTGATGGCGAAAGCGGTCTTGCCCGAGGCGGTGGGGCCGGCGATGACAATTAAAGTATTCTTGCTATTAGGGTACGGGCCCTTCGACAGGCTCAGGGACCCTTTGCTTTTCATAAGGCCAAGGTCCCTGAGCTCGTCGAAGGGCCGACTTTTATGGTTATTGCTATCTGCCATATCAAACCTTATTCGGAACAGGTCCGTTATTGGCTACCACGATAGGTTCGCTGATTTCTTTCACCACGTTCAGGCCCAGCTTCTTGCCCTCTTCTTTCATAAAAGCGTAAGCCTCAGCAAAATTGTTGCCGATGATGCCTTCAAGGATAGCCTCGCGGATGGCGTTCTTGATGACGCCGACCTCACGGCCTTCTGGAATGCCAAAGGTCTCCATAATGGCGATGCCATCGATGGGTGGCTGCCAGTTGCGCAGATGGTCCTTGGCCTCAATCTCTTTCAACTTCTCCTGAACGATTTCGAAGTTATGGTGGAACTTTTTCACCTTTTCTTCGTTCTTCGAAGTGATGTCGGCGTGGCAGAGCAGCATAAGGTCATCAATGTCGTCGCCGGCATCGAAGAGTAACCTTCTTACAGCGGAGTCGGTGACAATATCCTCTGCCAGCACGATGGGGCGGAGGTGGAGCAGCACCAGTTTCTCCACGTATTTCATTTTCTCGTTCAAGGGCAACTTCATGGCGGCAAAAATCTTGGGCACCATCTTGGAGCCTTTGAACTCATGGCCGTGGAAGGTCCAGCCCGTACCTTCTTCCCAGCGTTTGGTCTGCGGCTTGGCGATGTCGTGCAGCAAAGCTGCCCAACGCAACCAAAGGTCATTGCTCTTCTCGGCCACTTGGTCGAGCACCTGGAGGGTGTGCAGGAAGTTGTCCTTGTGGCCACGGCCTTGGACGACTTCCATGCCTTTCAGCAGGCAAAGTTGCGGGAAGATGAGTTTCAACAAACCGCTCTCATCCAGTAGCTTGAAGCCAATGGAAGGCTTTGGCGAGAGAATGATTTTGTTCAGCTCTTCAGTGACGCGCTCCATCGAGACGATGTTGATGCGCTCGGCATTGCGCTTGATGGCTTCGAACGATTCGGGCTCGATGTAGAACTTCAGTTGTGAGGCGAAGCGCACGGCGCGCATCATACGAAGCGGGTCGTCGGAGTAAGTGATGTCGGGATCCAGAGGAGTCCTCAACAGCAATTCCTCCATGTCGTCCATGCCGCCATAGAGGTCGATGAGTGTGCCAAAATCCTCGGCATTGAGACTGAGCGCCATCGCATTGATGGTGAAGTCACGGCGGCTGATATCATCTTCCAAGCTGCCGTTTTCCACCACGGGTTTGCGGCTGTTGCGGTCGTAGGATTCTTTCCTTGCGCCCACAAACTCGACTTCCATGCCATCGAAGCGGATCATGGCGGTGCCGAAGGCCCCGTAGTATTTGGCTTCCTTGTGGCCGGGCAGGAGAGAGGCGACCTTCTTGGCTAAGGTGATGCCGCTGCCTACGGTCACCACGTCGATGTCGTTCGACGGGCGGCGTAACAAGATGTCGCGCACATAGCCTCCGATGACATAGCTCTTGTAGCCCAACTCTGCGCTGGCATAGGCAATCACTTTAAAAATCTTGCTACTGATATGTTTCTTGAAGTCGTAGTTCATCAGACTTTGGCTTCTTCAAGGACTTTCTTTTCGGTAGGGATAATGTTGACAATGGTTTCCTCGCCATTTTTGTCCAAGTCGATGCTGATGGTGTCACCGATGTGGAGCTCGGCAGAGATAATCGCCTCAGCCAGCACGTCTTCCACATATTTCTGTACCGCACGTTTCAGTGGACGGGCACCATATTGTTCGTCCCAACCCTTCTCGGCGAGGAAGTCCATGGCTTTCTCGGTGATTTCGATCTTGTAGCCCATCTCATTAACACGTTTCACCACCTGACGGATCTCAATCTCGATGATCTTGTGGATGTCTTTCTTGTCCAAGGCGTTGAACATCACCACATCGTCGACGCGGTTGAGGAACTCGGGGGCGAAGGTGCGTTTCAAGGCGTTGTCGATGACGCTTTGTGAGTACTCGTTCTTCGAGTTGAGCTTGGCTTGTGTGCCAAAGCCCACACCTTGACCGAAGTCCTTCAGTTGGCGTGAGCCAATGTTGGAGGTCATGATGATGATGGTATTCTTGAAGTCGACCTTGCGACCGAGGCTGTCTGTCAGCTGTCCGTCATCGAGGACTTGCAGAAGCAGGTTGAACACATCGGGGTGTGCCTTCTCGATTTCGTCTAGCAGGACGATGGAGTAGGGCTTGCGGCGCACTTTTTCGGTGAGTTGGCCGCCTTCTTCGTAGCCCACATAGCCAGGAGGCGCTCCCACGAGGCGCGACACGGCGAATTTCTCCATGTATTCGCTCATGTCGATGCGGATGAGGGCGTCTTCGCTGTCGAAGAGGAACTTGGCCAGCACTTTGGCGAGGTAAGTTTTACCGACACCTGTGGGGCCGAGGAAGATGAACGAGCCGATGGGTTTGTTCGGGTCTTTCAGTCCGGCACGGTTGCGGCGGATGGCCTTGGTCACCTTCTTGATGGCCTCATCCTGTCCAATGACGGTGCCCGCCAATTCGGTCTCCATGTGCATCAGGCGGTCGCCTTCGTTCTTGGCAATGCGCTGCACGGGAACGCCAGTCATCATGGCGACGACCTCGGCAACATTCTGTTCCGTAACTATTTGGCGATGTGCTACTGCATTGTCCTCCCATGCCTTCTTGGCATCTTCGAGACGCGCCATGATCTTCACCTCTTCGTTCCGGAATATGCCCGCCTCCTCGAACTTCTGCTCGGCGATGGCAGCTTTCTTGTCCTTGCGCACGGCTTCGAGGCGTTGCTCCAGCTCGGTGATTTCGCTCGGCACGTCAATGTTCTTGATATGGACACGTGCGCCAGCCTCGTCCAAGGCATCAATGGCCTTGTCGGGTAGGTGACGGTCGCTGAGGTAACGGTCGGTGAGCTTCACACAGGCTTCGATGGCTTCTGGCGTGTAAGTCACCAAATGATGGTCCTCATATCTGGGTTTGATGTTGTTCAAGATCTCCATGGTCTCGGCGGGGGTGGTAGGCTCGACGAGGATCTTCTGGAAGCGGCGCTCCAAGGCACCGTCTTTCTCAATGTATTGGCGGTATTCGTCCAAGGTGGTGGAACCGATGCACTGCAACTCGCCACGCGCCAAAGCGGGCTTGAACATGTTGCTGGCATCCAAGGAGCCGTTGGCATTGCCCGCACCGACCAAGGTGTGGATTTCATCCACGAAGAGGATGATGTCGCGGTTGTTCTCCAACTCGTTGAGGATGGCCTTGATGCGCTCCTCAAACTGGCCGCGGTATTTGGTGCCGGCCACGATAGAGCCGATGTCGAGCATGACGACACGCTTATTAAATAAGGTGCGCGGCACACGGTGTTGCACGATGCGTATGGCCAAACCTTCGGCAATGGCCGACTTACCCACGCCAGGCTCACCAATCAGGATGGGGTTGTTCTTTTTGCGGCGGCTGAGGATTTGGGCAATGCGTTCCAACTCGCGCTCGCGGCCCACGATGGGGTCGAGGCGGTTCTCTTCAGCGGCCTTGGTGAGGTCGCGGCCGAAGTTGTCCAAAACGGGCGTCTTGCTCTTGATGTTGCTGGTCTTCTTGGGCTTCTCCTGCTGTGGCCGAATTTCGTTCATCAGGTCGTCCTCCTCCTCGTCTTCATCGTCGAAAAGGTTGGAGGCGTAGCCCTGTTGTTCTTCGGGTGCTGATTCCTGTGGGTCAACATTCTCGGCGGTGAAACGTAACAGTTCCTGCTTGAAGTTATCGTAGTTGATGCCTTCAAACTCAAGGTTTTGCGAGATGATGTTGTTCTTCTCGTGCAGGATGGCCAGCATGAGGTGCTCGGAGCGCACAATCTCCGAATGGAACTCCTTGGCGATGATATAGGTGAACTTCAGCACGCGCTCAGCCTGCTTTGTCAACGGCAAGGCCAAAACCGGGTTTGGGTTGCTGTTGGCGGTACGCACCGAGGCTTCCAGTTTCTTTGAAAAAACTTCGATGTTCAGGTTGAGGTTCTCCAAAATGCGGATGGCAGCGCTGCCACCTTCCTTCAACATGCCCAAAAAAAGGTGCTCCAACCCGACGTATGCGTTCCCTAAACGTTGTGCCTCTTGATGACTAAGTGACAAAATGGCACGAACGCGGGGAGAGAATTTTGCATCCATATAGTTATAATTCGTTTGTTATCAATACTTTAATAAAATACCCAACTTTTCTTCTGTCTGATTCGTTCAGAGTGCAAAGGTACAAACAAAAACCGCGCCGCGCCAGTGCTATGGTCAGATTCTTTAAAAATGAACAAAAACCGCCCAATTTGCAAAACCAAAGGAAAAAATTCCTATCTTTGCACCCTTATTTGTAAAAGTGAAAATTAGAATCCGAAAATGGACGAAAATAATAACAATAATTTTGATAACCAGGAAGATAACATCCCTGAAAACACTGGGGAGAAAATTATAAAGGTTAACCTTGAGAACCAGATGAAGTCGGCTTACATCGACTATTCGATGTCCGTCATCATCTCGCGTGCCTTGCCCGACGTGCGCGACGGCCTCAAGCCGGTGCATCGCCGTGTGCTCTACGGCATGAAGGAACTGGGTGTCACCTCACGTAGCGGCTACAAGAAATCGGCTCGTATCGTCGGTGAGGTGCTCGGTAAGTACCACCCGCACGGCGACTCGTCGGTCTACGACGC
>JAEEGI010002122.1_pt1 | contig 48971 bp, 31 predicted proteins | sample 8958751 | NCBI WGS metagenome assembly JAEEGI01 (sample SAMN16246545, study PRJNA631951) | gut metagenome | biome: gut microbiome; feature: rumen; material: KS-attached | host: Bos | place: Iran: Karaj | collected 2018-10
AGGCAATAAAGCAGCCTGCTCACTAACCTCGCCGGACTTTAAGTCCGCCTCGTTAAGTGCCGAGGCTCAGGAGGGTCTCAAAACAATACATAAACGCCCTGCACATCTACACTTCGATAACATTATACTAATCCCGAACGCTGATTTAAAGTGGTTGCAGTTTAATGCAACAGAGTATGACAATACAAAACGGAGAGGAATATCCTCTCCGTTGATTAAATGCGATATGCAGTTTTCTTTAGCCAAACAAATGCTTCAAGAATCCTATAAAGATGTTTCCTCTTACTTCTCTCCATGAGCCTTCGCAATTGTAAACTGCTTCGTCTTTAGCCCATCTGGGAAGGTAATCGTTTCTTTCTTCAAAGTAGACGTCATTTGTTCTTGTGAATCCAATCCAACTCATACAATTCACCTCCAAAGAAAAATAAAAATTTGATTGTTCTTAATTGTTTTTGTTTTTCTCTCGCGGACATCTTCTATGCTTTTATACTAGCACCAAAGTATCAAAAAGGGAAGTGTTTTGTTGAAAAATTAACCGAAGATTATATAAATCGCCTCTTCTTGGGATTTGCTGATTGTATACCGCGGATTCGTGTGCGCGTATCGCGGACAGTGCTTATTCTTCGGGATAATGGGGTGCAAGACGCACATTTCCATAGGTGATTTTGCCGTCTTTATAATCTAAATCGGCAATTAAATCCACGGAATATTCAAACATGGTCCAAAGGCCTTTTAAGTTAATGCCACTTTTTGCAACAAAGCCAAGCTTATTATTGTCAAATGTCACAAAAAACTGGTCTCCGTAAAAAATGTCCGTTACTTCTCTTCCACCCACAAACTCTTCGCTAAGCTCCAGGCTTCCTTCGTTACTCTTTTCATCCCCTATCAAAAGATAGTAGTTAAGCATTCTTGTTTCTTTGTCATAATCAAACTTTACGCAGTCGTAAATGCAAGGATTTTCGCTTTTAATGTCAATGGCACTTTCAAACCAGGTGACCTTCCTTTCTTCGTCAAGATCAACTATAAAAAGTGTCTCTGTGTAATATCCCGTGCCACTTCCGCTACAAGATGTAAACGCATATTCTAAGTTACCGTCATTGTCATAGTCGGAAACATGAAACTCTACGCCCCTACCAAATCCGAACTCATCATACACAGGAATAATTTCATCGCCCACCTGCAAGATGTAGCCTGAGTGTTCATTAAGCCCGTATAGAGTTGCGCTTCCATCTTCAAGAGCGTCTACAACATAGTAAGGCTTATCGGGAAACTCACTGTTACAAAAAGGGAGGGCATCTTTTAATTTTTCAGGTGTAGCGCTGTCTATAATAGCTATAGCCTCATGTCTATCACTGTACTGCGCCATATTACCGGCGCCGATAGTATAAAGGTAGTCGCCATCAGCCGTTTTCCTGCAAAGCTTTACTTCTACTGCTTGTTCTCCCGATTCATCCGACACAATCACGTAGCCGCCGAATTCGCCTGTCTTTTCCCACCTTAAGTTTTCTGTGCTAATAAAAGGGTATATATTAGCTACCATTTCTTCCGGGTTTTTATAAAGGTTTATATCAGGTGCCTTTGCGTATATGTAATCCATAAGCGCAGAGTCTCTGGTAAGAGCGCCTGACTCTTCGGCATCATCGATTAAAGAAATCACATCGGCCATATCTAAAGCCCTTAAATATGAAATGGGTGCATCAAGAGTGTTGCAAAAGGAATAAGGCACGATACCGATGTATTCATCGCCGGTTTCTTCTATAGCCTTAACATATTCTTCCATGTCACAGACTTTAACGGATTTAAGTTTCTCACCGTTTTCGCTTCCTGACCTTACAACATCGGTAACAAAGATTTTATCAAGGCTTCCGTCTTTAAGGGTAAAAGAAAGCATCTGATAGTCCCAGGTATGTGTAATCTTCATTTGGGGACCTACTGCATTTTGGAAATCGCTTGAAGATGAAAAGAAAAGCTTGTCGGAAGCGTCTAATTTCCCGCATGCCACAAGATATTCTTTCGTTATGCTAAGAATTGCTTCTTCAGTTTCATTTAAGAATACATAGACCTTTTCGGGATCGTAGAAGTCTTCAATCAAAACAGACGGCTTAACTTCTTCTTCCGTTTGCTTGATTTCTTCTTCCACGCTTACAGATGTTACAGAATCTGTAGACGCCTTGGCGGTTTCTTTGCCACATCCTATGAAAGAAACCATAGACACAAGTAAAGATGCGCATAAAAGCGCCTTAATGAATTTTCCCATAAACCCTCCTCATAATATTAAATTAAAACACCGTATGTAAAAGAAGCCCGACGCATTCCTTTACATACGGTGAAACTGGTTCTAAAGTGTTACGCCGTTCTTTTGTAACAATTCTCTTGCGGACTCAACAGAGTCAACACCTGTCTTATTCTTGATAGGAGCAAATTCCTTTTCTCTTACAACTTCAAAGGGAAGGCAAGTATCAGCCATGTAAATCATATCAAGAATGAGCTGCTCAAACTTACAGCCGTTAGGCTCTTCAGGCTTGATCTCATTGCCCTTATCATCGATGTAGGGAATCTTCTTTTCAACTACATGATATGTAAGAGAGTTGTTAACTATCTTTTCTGTCTCAGCCACGTTAAATAAGTAGTTTAAGATAACGCCGAAGTTATAAACTCTTTCGCCTCTTTCATCCACTTCATCTCTCATTTCATCCGTAAGCTCATAGTACTCAACGATTGAGGGATGGCCGTCTTCAAGGCACATAACTCCAAGCTTTTCATCGGGCGCGTTCTTTCTAACAACCTTAGCGCCAATTGATTTCTTTTCAATGATTGTGGCGCCCACAAATACGGGGTCACAAATCTTTTGAAGCACGTTATCAACAGCAAATACGTTAAGCCATTCGATACCGTTTTTATTGATAACATCCATAAGGCCCGCTCTTATCATTGACAAGAACCATCCGCCGTTTCCGTTAGGAGAAACCGCTACCTTATCTTTTCTTTCAAGTAAAATCTTTCCTTCGTAGCTGCAGCAAGCTGCCATTTCCTGCTTAAAGAAATGAACGTATTCTTCGGGATATCCAAAGTAGTTCTTTTCTTTAAAGAACTTTGTGGTGGAATCGTAGTTTAAATCACTTGTCATTACAAAAAGGTGAATGTAGCTTCCGATTTCTTTAACCACGTCTGTTAAGTTGTTGATAAGGCACTGGAAAATGAATAGTTCACGAGTGATACCAACGTTGTACATACCCTTCGGATCGTTAGATCCAAGTCTTGTTCCCATGCCGCCTGCAAGTAAAACCGCACCAACTTTCCCATCCTTTAGTGCCTTTACTCCGGTTTCTTTGTACGCATCTTTCTTTGCATTGATCTTGTCAAGGTCCAAAGCTTCCAAAGGAGTGATTTTTCCTCTCTTTAAACCTTTTCCTCTGTTTTTAAGCTCATCCAAAACAGAGAAGTCAATGCTTTCGATTTGCTCGTAAAGCGCTTTCTTCTGGGCATCAGAAAGCTCGGACTCAAATCTCAAAAGCTGAGACTGTCCGATTGACTCAAGTTTTTCTTTCAAATTCATAATTCTCTCTCTACCTCTTTTTAAAAATGATCGTAGCAGATTTGCTCTGCCATCTTCTGTGCCGCTTCCTTCCCATCAATTGCTTCAATTATTTTCAAAGCAAAAGAAACCGCACAGCCGGCGGATCTGCCCGTGATGATGTTTTGATCAAGTACGGCTTCTTCGTTTACAACCGTCGCACCGATACATTTGTCCTCAAATCCGGGGAAGCATGTAACCTTCTTACCCTTAAGCACGCCCGCTTTGCCCAATATTGAAGGGGACGCACAAATAGCCGCAAGAAACTTACCTTCTTCGTTGAACTTGGAAATGTACTTCATGAGTAAATCGCATTTTTCGAGATTTTTATGGCCCGCACCGCCCGGTAACACGAGCATGTCGTAAGTCTTAAACCAGACTTCATCCACCACAAAATCCGTCTTTACGATGATCGAATGGGCACCGCCCACGTGATGAGAATGACTCACAGAAACAGTCTCAACGTCATATCCTGCACGCCTTAAAATATCGACAGCAGTAAGCGCCTCGACCTCTTCGAATCTTTCCCCAAAGAAAACTCCGATTCTCATAAATTGTAACCTCCCGCGCATAATCCGCTTATAAGCTAAATTATACTTAATTTGGTCTGTTTTTACCATATGTGATATACTCTTTTTATAAAAAAATTAAGTAATTAGGGAGTAAACATGGGAGTTGAAATAGAAAGAAAATTTCTTGTAGATTTAAAAGACATTGACTATAAAAAGTACCCTTGCTTAAGCCTTGAGCAGGGTTATCTTGCCACAAAGCCCGTAGTCAGGGTGCGAAAAGAAAACGACACGTATTACCTAACCTACAAAGGAAAGGGCTCACTTTCTCGTGAAGAGTACAACCTTCCCCTCACAAAAGAAAGCTACGAGCACTTACTCGCAAAAGCTGACGGAAACATCATCACAAAGAACCGCTATTTGATTCCATATGACAAATACACCATTGAACTCGATGAGTTTTTAGGTAAGTTTGCACCCCTCTTCCTCGCAGAAGTAGAGTTTGAATCCGTGGAAGAAGCAAACTCCTTCAAGGCTCCTTCATGGTTTATCGAAGATGTGACAGGCAACCCAAAATACACCAATGCTAATATGAGCAAGGCTCTTTAAAGAGCCTTGCTCATTCTTTAATTAGTCCATGGTCTTTAAGTGCCAGATGTCGTTGTTGTACTCTTCGATGGTTCTATCGGATGAGAAGTAGCCGGCCTTGGCGATGTTTACAAGCATCATGCGCTTCCACTTGGAGCGATTCTCGTAGTCCTTAAGGGCTTCTTCTTTCTTGTCAATGTATGCTTCAAGGTCAAGAAGAGTCATGAACCAGTCTTTGTTAAGAAGTTCGTCGTAGAGACGCTTTAAGTTTTCTTTCTTGCCGGTCTTTAACATCTTTTCGCTCATGATAAAGTCTACGGCTTCTTTTATTACCTTTGACTTTTCATAGTAGTCTCTTGATACGTAGTCAGCCTTCTTATAGTGCTTGATTACGTTCTTTGAAGATTCACCAAAGATGTAGATATTGTCTTTTCCCACAAGGTCGTGGATTTCTACGTTTGCGCCATCCATTGTGCCAAGAGTTATGGCTCCGTTAAGCATGAATTTCATGTTGCCGGTTCCTGAGGCTTCTTTGGAAGCTAAAGAAATCTGCTCTGAAATGTCGCATGCGGGAATAATCTTTTCTGCGTAGCTTACGTTATAGTTTTCCACGAATAAGATCTTCATGTAGGGGCTTACTTCAGGATCGTTGTTTACGATGTCCTGTAAGCACAAAAGAAGGTGGATAATGTCTTTTGCGATAGTGTAAGCCATGGCAGCCTTGGCGCCGAATATGAAGGTTATAGGCACGTTAGGGTGCTTACCTCGCTTAATGTCTAAGTACTTATGGATGATGTATAAAGCGTTCATCTGCTGACGCTTATACTCATGCATTCTCTTAACCTGAATATCGAAAATCGAATAAGGGTTAAGCTCCACGCCCTCTTTCTCTTTTACGTATGCGCAAAGTTCTTTCTTCTTATCCTGCTTGATTTCAAAAAGTCTATCAAGCACCATTTCATCATCCTTATATTCAAGAAGCTTTTCAAGCTTGGTAGCGTCTCTTTTATAGCTGTTTCCGATAAGCTCGGTTAAGTAGTCAGCCAGGTTGTGGTTACAGGATAAAAGCCAGCGTCTGAAGGTAATTCCGTTTGTTTTATTGTTAAACTTCTCGGGATAAATCTTATAAAAGTGATTTAACTCGGTTTCTTTTAAAATATCTGTGTGCAAAGAAGCCACGCCGTTTACGGAAAATCCGTAATGGATGTCGATGTGAGCCATGTGAACGCGCTTTTCTTTGTCGATAATATATACCTTTGAATCCTTGTACTTAGCCCTAACTTTTTTATCAAGCTCTTTGATAATGGGCACAAGCTGAGGAACCACCTTTTCAAGGTACTCAAGAGGCCATTTTTCAAGGGCTTCCGCGAGGATTGTGTGGTTTGTGTATGCACAGGTCTTTGAGATTACTTCAATGGCCTCATCCATGGTGAAAGCCTTATCATCCACAAGTATCCTTATAAGCTCGGGGATAATCATTGTGGGGTGTGTGTCGTTAATCTGGATTACACAGTAATCGTACATACGGCGAAGGTCGTACTGCTTTTCTTTAAGCTCCTTTAAAATAAGCTGAGCCGCATTTGAAACAAGGAAATACTGCTGATAGATTCTAAGTAAATTACCTGCTTCATCCGAATCATCGGGATAAAGAAACAGGGTCAGATTCTTCTTTATGTTTTCTTTGTCAAAAGTAATGCCCTGCTCAACGATTGATTCATCTATTGATTCTACGTCAAATAAATGAAGCTTGTTGGTGCCGTTTCTATATCCTACAACGTCCAAGTCATAAAGCTTTGAAGTTAATGTAAAGTCTTTAAAGTGAACCTGGAAGGAAGTGTCGGTGTCTATAAGCCAGGACTTATCTTCTATCCACTTATCGGGCTCTGCTTTCTGAAGTTTATTCTTAAATACCTGCTTAAAAAGACCGAAGTGATAGTTTAAGCCGATGCCGTCTCCCTGATATCCAAGGGTTGCGATTGAATCAAGAAAACAAGCCGCAAGACGACCAAGACCACCGTTACCAAGAGAAGGTTCCGGCTCAAATTCTTCAATCTCTGCAAGGGTCTTTCCGTTTTTAGAAAGGATTTCTTTTATTTTATTGTAAAGGCCTAAATTTATAAGGTTATTGGAAAGAAGCTTTCCGATTAGAAACTCTGCGGAAATATAATATACTTTCTTATCACCGGAAATTTTTTCCGATAATTCTGCCATTTCTTTTGTGAAGTTAAGAAGGACATAATAAAGTTCTTTATTAGAGCAATTCTTAATCTTCTTGCCATATGCTTTCTTTACACGGTCTTCGATTTCAGACTCCATGTTCATAAGCATAACTTCCTGCTGCATTTTAGCTCTTAAGCTCATTGTTACCTCCGAAAAATTGTTTATTTAAATAAACTTTCCCACAACTATGATAACTTTCACCCCATTACCTGTCAATTAATAAAAGAGCCGAGTCTTTCGACTCGGCTCTAAAAACTATCTAAGTTCTTTTAACTTTTTATGCTGCATGTGAAGCAAGATTGAACCTGCAACTACCACTACCAAGCAAAGGAGTGTAGCCCAAAGGTCTATCGGGCATCCCCAGAAGAAGTAAAGAACTATCATTGCTACAAGAGCAATGCCGCTTACCACCCAATCAAGGATGTGCTTTTTATCAGTAGCTTTTCTGTTTTCTTCCATGATTCTCTCCTCCTTAGTTATTCTTTGCAAGCTCTTCGTTGTCTTCAAGTTCTTTCTTGTTCTGTACTGCACGAAGTGTAGCGTAGATAGCATATACAAGTGCAATTGCAAGAATTACCCAGTGAATGTAGCACTGTGAAAGAACTGCCATAGGAACATCTTCATCATCGATGTTCAATCCCTGCTTACCTTCAGCGGGAGCTGCTGCCATGGGAACTTCGTTGTTATCAATTGTAACTACAGGTGTTTCACCAGCTACAGGAGCAGGAGTTTCATCTGCAGGCTGTCCACCGGGCTGACCGCCACCGGGCTGTCCTGCACCGGGCTGAGGTCCTGCGGGCTGTCCGTCTGTAGGATCTGTCTGTGTAGGTGTGTCATCGATTACATCATATCTTACTTCTTCGTCGATTCTTAATGTGCCTTCCTTAACTGTTACTTCGTAGTTAGGACTTACGGTAATACGAGCGTGGATTGTACGAGTACCTGTTCCTTCGCCCGGATCTCTGTAGAGTTCTACCTTAAGGTCATCTCCGTCTATAAGTCCTTCTACTGTGTAAGACAAACGAGGATCTAAGTCGCCTTCGGTCTTTGCAGTGCTGTTAATTGTAATTGTCAAAGGTTTCTTGTTTACAACAAGCTTACCGTCTTCAACCACAAACTTAACGTTTGTAAAGTTGGTATTTGTGTTAACAAAATCGTTACCTGAAATACCCATGTCATATGTGCCTGCATCGTTACCGGATACAGAATCGGAAGTTCCTACAAAGTCAACATCTTCTACTTTGTAAACGTCGTTTCCTGATACAGAAACTTCATATCCCTTAACAACGTGGTCTTCCTTATCATATGTAACTTCATCTGTAGCACCCTTTACGTATACAACAACTTCGTCATCGTAAGAAGCGATTGTAAGTGTACCGTAGTTTACTGTTACATCGTAGTTAGCTGCTACGCCGTCTGCGAATGTGTAAGTAAATGTGTTTTCAGTAGAACCAACATTTGTGATTTCAGCAAAGTCTGAATATGTAGGAGCATCGCCTGCTACAAATCCGCTTCCTGTAACTTCTACTGTTTCGCTCTTAAGTGCTTCACGGTCATATACCTTAGATGCGGTTGCACTTGTAAGCACTACGTCTCTTGCTGTAATAGCAAGTGTGATGGGCATCTTAACTGTGATGTCATGTCCTGAGTTAGCTGCTCTTGTTGCGCCAACTGTAAGTGTACCGTCGATAGTAAATGACTTTGAAGTTACATTCTTTAATTCGCCGACCTTTTCAAGGAACTCTGCCTTGTTGATTCTTACACCGTCAGCCTTTGAAACTACTTCATTGTAAAGAGCTTCTGCCTGGTTTGTTCCGTCATACATAGCTGATACAGAAACTGAATCATGCACGTATGTAGGATATCCGTCGATGTGGATACCGTCTTTTTGTACCTTTACTACGTACCAATCAACTGTTGCATTGATGTGTAAAGAAGCCACTTCTGGTACGCTCTTCTTTAATCCTAAGAAGTTTTCGTACTTAGGAGCTGTTTCTTTAATTACAGAAGCTGTTTCTGCATTTAAGTAAACATACTTAGCATCGGAATTAAACTTAGCGTAATCAAAGTTATCTTTTGTAATTACACGTCCGCTTGAGTATTCTTCAGAATCATGACCCTGAGGCTCAACGGGCATTCCTTCCCAAGGATTTCTTACAAAGAAGTATCCGGGAATGTCTTCATTGTATGTTGCTGTAAGAGTTACATTATCCTTTGAAAGGTCAACTGTGTCGCCTTCCTGCTTAACAGTTTCTTCGTCTAACTTCCAGCCCTTGAAATCATAATGATATGCTGTCTTTCCTAAAACCTTATCTGCCTTAGCATCTGCAGCGCTTACAACTGTAGCTACGTAAGAATCGATACCAAACTTAGGATATACATATTCCAAAAGAACTGTACCGTCTTCGTTTACGTATGTAAGAGTGTGCTTATCAGCAAATACTGCATTAACTGTTGTTGTTTCTTTAATCTCATTAAAAGGCTTATCCCATCCGATGAACTGCTTATTCTTATAAGCATCGCCTGTCATCTGTTCTTCTATCTTGCTTCCGTCTGGAGCAGATGCAGCTGCCATGTATGTAACCTTCTGGTCTTTAATTGTTTCATCACCAACTTTAAAGTATACGTGGTAATATCTTGTTTCATCTGTGAATTTAGCCTTTGTTCCAAAGGTAACGTTAGTGCTGTCATCGGTTAAGAGAGCCCAGTTATCAATTGCTGTATCTGTTAATCCGTTAGCATCAACATAAACTACTGCATCCCATGAACCATTATAGATAAATCTCTCAGTAGGTTTCTTCGTGGGCGCCTTAGCATCGGCTACAGCGGTTAAAACAGCATCCTTATCTGAAAGACCTGTTACCTCGCTTAAGAAGTTACCGTTTTCATCAAAGAACTTAAGTGTAAATGTTCTGGTGCTTACCAATTCCTTAGCATAAAGATTTGTTAAGCCTGTTGCATATGTGAATGAACCTGTGTAAGCGTTCTTTCCTTCTTCATCTGTAAACCAGCCGTCTGCAAGCTTATTTACTGTAGTAAATGTATTTTCAGGAGCTGTTACTGTAGGAACATCAATCTTAAGTGTTTCTCCAACGTAGCCTGTTGAAGAGGTAATAAGCTGATTCTTGTAATTATAGAATGCTATTGTTCCCTTTTCGCATTCCTTAAGTGCAATAACTACGCGATAATTGTCAGCGGTTGCACAGATTGAAAGGTCATTTGAATCTGCTCTTTCATACTTTGTGCCTGCAGTTGTTACATAAGGATATGAGTATGTATCTGTTGTTGTGTATGTAGTATTTTCTTCAACCCATCTTTCATCGAAGACATCGCCAAAGATTTCACCGTTAAGCATGTGAACTGCGTCACACTTAATGCTTGTGGTAACTACTGTGTAGTAAGTCGCATTTTCTGAAGCGGGAGTGATTTCTGTGTTCCACTCTGAAGCTTCTTTCTTAACGCGTCCGTCAATAAGTTCGTGTGTAAATTCAGGTTCTACAGGGCTCTGACCGTCAAGAACGTTCTGTCTTGAAATAGTTTCACCTGTGATTGAATCAACGAATGTAATGATGTAGTGAGCTGTGGATTCTGAAGTTGCACTTGCTGAACCGTTAGCTTCTACATGTAAGTAAGCATCGTTGTCCCAACCTATCTGTGTTACAGTTTCAACTACGTCTCCGTTATCATCAACAACATCGTATGAAGGAAGTGAAGGAGCTGTAGCTTCATCACCCCAGTGGAGGTGCTCAACTGTATCGCTTACATCGTTACCTGATGCGTCTTTATAATTAAATGTAAATGTGTACTCAAGCTGTTCTGTAGTGTAATTAGCTACAAATGTTACATTACCTGTTGTGTTTGAAACTGAAGCATCACCTGTGTTAACAGTTGAAGATGTTGCTGATTCAAGTGACCAACCGTTAAATGTGTAAACAACACCGTGATACTCAAAAGTCTGCGCATTTACAGAATCAGGCTTTGCCTGAGCTGCAAAACGCTTAACATTTGTTACATCTCTTGTAACATCCTGCGCATTTGAAGGATCTTTAAACTTCCATGAAATTGTGAAGTTGTTACCCCATTCTTCCTTGCCGGGATATAACACAAGGTCGCTTGTTACAACAGTATCCGCATATACAGAATATGAAGTCTGACCTTCAACTGCGCTCCATGTATTGTTCCAGTGGTAAATAATTTCATCTGTAACCTTGTCGGATACAGCCTTTGAAGCAAAGTCAGGAATTGTATTTCCGTGTGTAACTGTTTCACTTGCAATTTCAGCGCCGTCAAAATCAACGAATTTAACAGTGTACTGCTTCATTGTTGTCTGATAATCAGCAACAAGTGTAATGTTGTCTGTTACAGGTGAGCTAAAGTCATAAGCTTCGCCGTTTAACTTCCATGTAACTCCGATTGAAGCTACACCTGTAGGAAGCTTTGTATTGTCAATTACATCTGAAGGTTCGGATACGGTGTTTCCGTATTCAAGGTTTTCTACATTAGCAACTGCCTTTGCCCATTCAGCTCCGTTAGCTGCGCTTGTATCAAATGTAACGTTAAACTTCTTCTTGGCTGATGAGAATGTTGCTTTGAACGTTCCGTTAGCCTGAATGTTTGAAATGCTTGTGTTATTTCCTTCAACTGATTCCCATGTATTGAATGTATATACCAAATCAGGATGTTCAGTTGCCATTGCCTGGTTGTAAAGAGCTTCGTACTGAGCCTTTAATGCTTCATCGGCAAAAGGATTGGTAGCTGCGCTTCCGATTGCAACTGTCTGATCTTCGCATACTGCCACATCTCCTGAAGGAGTTGTAGAAACGAAAGAAACTGTTGCAGTCTTGCTTGTAATAGCTACGTTAAATACTTCCTTAGTAGAGTTAACTGTGATTGTTTCTTTATCCACTGCATAGTTGTATAAAGAAACCGGAAACTCTGTCTTAATAGCACTTGAAATCAAGTTTTCGCTGTATGTGATTTCTTCACCGAGAACATCGTAGTAGATTTCTTCTGTATCGATTGCCTGACCGTTTACAGTGTAAGTAACACCATAAGGATATGTGGTGTAGCTTGTATAAGGAACTGTATTTGCAGTTGCATTAAGGTCAGTGTTTACTACGTTGTTACCTGAAATATCTGTATAAGAAAGAGTTACTTCTTTATTTAAGCTAAATGTCAAAGAGCTGTCTTTCATTGTTTCTTTAACAGCATCAACAGTCATGCCGTGTTCTTTAGCATAAGCACTGATCATAGCCTGTAAATCAACAGTACATTTAACTGTAAGTGTGTATGTCTTATCTTTGCTTAAGTCATAATCGTTAAGGTTCCAAGTAAGCTTGCTTCCTTCAATTGAAGCGCCTTTAGTGTCGCCTGTTAATACATACTTACCATCTTTACCTATAAAGAAGTTCATGTATGTAGGAAGTTCATCTGTTACTCTTGTGCCCTTTGCTGCTGCAACGTCTTTTGCTACAGATGTAGCAATCTGTGAAAAGATGTTTGAAATTGAATCAACGGCTGATTCATAGAAAAGGGGCGCATTTGTTTCAGAATTCATGGATGCAATGTTCTTTAAAGCAAAGATTGCATCTTTTTCTTCAGTATCATACTTAACTGTATAGAACTTAACTCCGGCATTTTTTGCCATCTGAGCTTCAATGACAGCAGCATACTTTAATAAGTATTCTGTTTCTGTATTCTTTTTGTGATAAGTCGCTGTTCTTGTTTCCGTTGTTTCAAGATAAGCATCACCATCACTCTTTCGAAGATTGCTCAGTTTTTGATACTGACCATTAATTGAATAAATATAATAATATGTTCCCCAGCTCTCATATTTTCTAACATAAGTACTATTATTATAAGTTGAACTCAACTTAACATCGTTACTATAGTAATAGTAGTTTCCATTATATTTATAGAGTCGAGTTCTCTGACACTTTACGCTTGAAAGTACCTTCTGATAAGTACCAGTTGCGCCTTCTGATTTGCTTCCTGTTACTTTCTCTGATACTAACTGGTTATTTTCATCATACCAGCCAGAGGATGAATACTTACCTGTAGTAAATGTCTCGTAGCTAGGATAGTCTTCACATACATTATCGCTAAAGTTTAATATAGGAACAATTTTTGACGCATTTGTATTAAGTGAAAAATATCCAAGAATGTCGTTATTAGTCTTTGTGTTATGGAAGTTTGCTTCTCCATCTGACATAACAACAATAATCTTGTTATTTTCATTATCAGCACCAAACATCTTTCTTGCAGTCCTTATACCTGCCTGGATGTTTGTAGAGTCATTAGCATTGATTTCATTAATCTTGCCGATTAATACGTCTTTTCCGGCTTTATTTGTAAAATTAGAAATAATAGCCGATTTTTCCCAGAAAGTTACAACACCAATGCGTACATTTTCATCATTTACGCCATCAGCTTCAAAAACTTGATTAACAAACGCTTTTGCGGCATCCTTTGCCTTTGTAAGTTTGTCATCATCTTCCATACTTCTGGAAGTATCCAATACCAAAATGATATCAGTGTTTGCTGTTTCGTTTACGTACTGCAAAGTGCTGCTACCATCTACTTTGAAGGTAATATCCACTGTGCCGTCATTGTTTAAAACAGCTGACTTTCCAAGTTCGATTCCGTCCTTTGTTGTGGTGGATACGGAAAGGTTTGACTCTCTGTTTACGCTGTCTTTAGTACCTTCAGCGTATACATTGATGTCACTTGAGAAAGTCGTGAATGCAAGAACAGCCGCAAGTAAAAATGCTACTGCCCTTTTGAAAGACTTCTTTTCTCTCATTTTGTTTCTCCTTTTACACCTTACATTTTTGTTAACCATTAATTAAAAATGTCTACATTCTTAAAGACTGTCTGAAACTCAAAAAAGGTTCAAAAAATTAAAAATAGCGTGAGAACGTTACTTCTCACGCTTTCAAGTCTACAGTTCTAGTCACTCTCAAATTTCAACACAATGAACATTATATCTACTTAACAAAATTGAAAAAACTACCCAAAAGGGTAGTTTTTATTTTAAGCAAAAAAAGAGCCGAGTCTTTCGACTCGGCCCTAAAAACTATCTAAGTTCTTTTAACTTTTTGTGCTGCATGTGAAGCAAGATTGAACCTGCAACTACCACTACCAAGCAAAGGAGTGTAGCCCAAAGGTCTATCGGGCATCCCCAGAAGAAGTAAAGAACTATCATTGCTACAAGAGCAATACCGCTTACCACCCAATCAAGGATGTGCTTTTTATCAGTAGCTTTTCTGTTTTCTTCCATGATTTTCTCCTCCTTAGTTATTATTCTTTGCAAATTCTTCGTTGTCTTCAAGTTCTTTCTTGTTCTGTACTGCACGAAGTGTAGCGTAGATAGCATATACAAGTGCAACAGCAAGAATTATCCAATGCATGAAGCACTGTGAAGCAACTGCCATAGGAACAGCTTCATCTTCGATCTTCATTCCCTGCTTACCTTCAGCGGGAGCTGCTGCCAAAGGAACATCAGGCTCTGTAAGATTCAAAGTAGGAAGTTCCTGTACTTCAGCAACCTGAGTAGGTGTTTCTCCTGCTGCCGGAGGATTTACAGGAGGAGGTGTAACCTGATCACCGCCTTCTCCGCCTGTAGGAGGTTCTTCCTCTGTAGGAGGATTGTAAGGTTCATTTTCTTCTACAGGATCGATTCTTAAGTTAGCACCGATTACCTTTACATCGTAGTTATCACTAGCGGTATATGTAGCTGTAATAGGATACGATCCGGGAGCTTCGCCCCTAGCTCTTGATAATGTAACTGAAATAGGATCTGCTGCAACTTCACCGGTAATATCATATGTAAATCTAGGATCTGCATCACCATCGTTCTTTGCAGCACCATGAATTGTGATTACTGCAGGACGAGCTGTAATGCTAAGTGATATAGGCATTTCAACTGAAATTGTTTCAACAGGTGTAGCTGCTCTTACGGCTCTTAATGTAGGAACCAAATCTGCAACAGGTCTTATGGGTTCCTGTACAGGTTCTTCTTCTCCACCGATTACAAATGTTCCTGTAATTGTAGCTGTGAGGTTTGTCTTATTGATGATTTCAGAGTCAAATGCTTCTACAAAGTCATCATGAGAAACCATTACGCCGTCAGCCTTGTCAAGCAACTGGCTGTAAAGAGCATCTACAAGGTTTGTGCCGTCATATACAGCTGTCAAATCAACTGTATCGTGAGCGTATGAAGTAGTTCCGATTACATGGATTCCATCTGCGCGAACCCTTACAGAGTACCAATCAATCGTTGCATTGATATTCTTGCTTGAAAGATCGGGAAGGCTCTTTTCAAGGTTTGTAAATGCTGCATACTCAGGAGCTTTATCAAGTTTAACCACCTTAGCAACATCTTCGCCTGAATACTTTCCTTTAGCGGTCTTTTCATCTTCATAAAGCTTGCTGTAATCAAAGTTTTCGGCTGTAACAGCAACGCCTGATGTATATGTAGTTTCTTCACCCCAAGGATATTTTACATAGAACTTACCGGGAATATAGTCTTCAAACTTAGCTTTTACAACTATATCGCCATCCTTAAGTGATAATACTGTACCGGGCTGTAATAACTCGTTATCAAGCTGCCAGCCTTCAAACTTAAATGAATACTTGTTTGCAAAAGTCTTCTTTGCACCTGCTGTTTCAGCATCGTTAAGTTTCACATCATATGAGGTCTTACCATACTTAGGATATGCTGATCTCTTAACTTCCTCACCATCGTAGTTTAAGTAAATAATTCTATGCTTGGTTGCTAATCCTGCATAAATATTTGTAGCTTCCCTAATGGGTCCAAGATCTTGCTTCCAGCCTGTGAACACTTCTACTTTCTCATCATACTGCCTTCTAACAAAGTTTCTTTCAGGGCCCTTCGCCGAGCCTTCATAAACAACCTTTTCTGCGTAGAATGGATCCTTATCATCTTCATGCATGAAGAACTGAACTAAGTAATATCTTGTTTTTGATTTAAAGCTTGCGCTTGTAATGAAAGGAACCGCTGTTCTTTCATCTTTAGTGTAATCCCAGTTATCAAGGGTGCTTCCACTGATTGGTTTATTGGTTGTTTCATTAAGAAGATGAATTCTTCCCCATTCGCCCTCGAAAATCTCTGTGTGTGTAGACTCTCTTTCGGGTTTCTCTGCATTATCACGATAATCTCTCATTTCTTTCTTAGTTGAGAAACCATCAACTACAACCCACTGCTTGTCAGGATTTACATCATACTTATTGTAGAAGGTAAGTGTAAATGATCTTGTCTGTGAATCCACAACCTTAAAGAAGTTCTGTGTATCACTTTCAAACTTTAAGTTTTCTACTGACTTAGCTTCTGTACCCTTATTGTCTGAGAACCAGCCGTCACGGAGTGTGTAAACAACTGTGTATTCGTTCAAAGGCTTGGAAGTTGTAGGAATATCCTTTGTATAAGAGTCTCCTACGTATCCTGTATCTGTTCCAATAATGGTTGAACCATCATAGCTATAGAATACGATTGTTCCTTTATCATATTCTTGAAGTTCGATTACCAAGAGTGAGTTTTCTTCTGAAGGAGTGAATGTAAGTACACTGTCATCAGGATTTACTCTCTTAAACTTCATCTCTCCGCTTGCATAAGGATATGTGAAGTCTTCTGTTGCGGTATATGTATTACCTGCCAATACCCAAACTGCTTCAGAAAGTTCACCGATTTGAACGTCGCCATACTTGTGAACTGACTGTGCCTTATAATAGGTTGTTACGTCTGTAGAGTAAGTCTTGCTTTCTGTTGCTTCTACAATAACTCCAAATCCTGTAGATGTCTTTTTAACGTTTCCGTCTATATGTTCATCTACAAAGTCTGTAGGTGCAACAGGAGTTGTGCCTGCTTCATATAAGTCCTTGGAAATTGTTTTTCCTGCAATTGAGTCATAAAACTCGATTGTGTAATATGTGGTGGTTGTTTCATCTGCTGTAGCAACGCCGTTAGCCTTTACGCCAACATAGCTGTCGCCTTTCCAACCGTTCTGGTGATGAACTACTATATCTCCGTTTTCATCAACAGTTTCATAATCAGGCAAATCTGTAGGAGGAACCGCATCCTTACCCCACTCAATTATCTGTACATCAGGATCTGCATCGTTTCCTGATGCATCCTTATAATGGAATTCAAATGTGAATGTATCTACTACCTGACTATAGTTTGCAATAAATGTTACGTCGCTTGCTGCTGATGTAACGTTACCGTTAACTGCATCAACCGTTGAAGCACCTGTTTCATTTCCGGAAACAGTCCATCCTGTGAATGTGTATGTTGTTCCATCAACCCAGAATTCAGATGTGTCAACGTTAGCAGGCTTTGCAGCCTCTTTATTGTACTTTGCAATCACAGTTTCTGTAGCAGAAAGTGCGGTTGTTCTATCAAGGTATTTCCATTCGATAGTGTACCTATTGCCAATTGTTGTATATGCAGGATACAAGGTAAGATTGCTCTTTACTACTGTCTCAGGAGCAACTGTATCGCCAGTAAAGTCTTTCTTAGTATTCCATCCACCTAAATGCTTTTTAATGACATTGTCATCCTCGTAGTCAGCGAGTACATATGCGCCGCCTGTCCAGTTAGGAATTGTGGTACCATGCTTAACATTTTCAACAGTCCACTCTGCTGTGTCGTCCCAATCCATAAATACTACAGTGTAGGTCTTATATGTGATTGTGAACTTTGCAGTAAGATTAAGGTCTGACTTAATTTCTGTATTTTCAAAATCAAAGCTCTGACCATTTAACCGCCAATCAATATCAACACGTTCAATATCTTCATAAGCGGTGCCTTCTTTACCGATTAAAGTTACATCGATAACACCGTCGGGAGCAGTTACTTTATTGCCCCATTCAATGTCTGTCTGATCATTAGGCTTAGTTGCCCATTCAGCACCGTTTGCATCACTGATATCAAATGTTACATTAAACTTCTTGATTCTTGTGTTTGCATAATTAGCTTTGAATGTAACGTTACCTGTGATATTGGACATTTCCATATCGGAAGTTGTTGTCCATCCACTGAAAGAATAATCAAACTTAGCTGTATCTTCGCTAGCTGACATCTTTTCATTGTACTTAGCTTCGTACTGTGCCTTCAAATCTGCATCTACGAAAGGATCCGCTACAGACGAACCAATCTGAACGTCATCTTCCCAAACAGTTTCCTGTCCGCCTGATACGTCAGATACTAATTTAACGTGTGCATATTTGCTTGTAATCTTTACTGTGAAAGATTCTTTGGTTTTATCAGAAACAATGAGTTCTTTTTTATCATTTAATTCTGCATACTCATAAGAAGCTTCAGGATACTGATCCTTAATAGCCTTCTTAATTAATGCATCTGTGAAGTCAATCTTTTCACCCTTATAACCATAGTAAACGTCAGTAGCGCCTGCGATTTCTTCACCGTTCAATTCGTACTTAACGTCATATTCATAAGTCTTGACTGCTGTTGTAGGAACGTTAACATTTTCGCCCTGATCGGTAATATCTTTATTTTCGTAAGCATTTCCTGAAACATCTGTATATGAAAGGGTAACTTCTTTATTTAAGTTAAAGGAAACTTTTCCTTCCGACATTAATGCTCTTACAGCTTCATCCTCGATGCGATGATCGTTTGCATACGCTGTAATCATGTCGCCTAATCTAAGGTCACACTTTACTGTAAGAGTATAGCTCTTATCTTTGCTTAAATCGTAACCGGAAAGATCCCAGTGAAGCTTGCCGTTTTCAACGCTAACATCGCCTTCCTTTACGTCAGAAGAACTGTTTACGATGTACTTTCCGCTACTCTGTACAAATGACATATAAGAAGGAAGTTCATCGACAATGCTAGTTCCGTTTGCTGCTGCAATGTCCTGCGCAACCTGTGTAGCAATCTGTCCAAATACGCTTTCAATAGCGCTATCTGATGACTCAAAGCAAAGAGGTTCTCCATTTGCACCAATTGAAGCAATATTCTTCATTGCCCAAATTGCATCCTCTTCTTTCGTTCCATAAACAACAGTATAGAACTTAGCATTGAGATTCTGTTTTGCACGAGCAGCTTCCATTACTGCAGGAAACTTATTTCCATAATAGTAATTTCGATTGTGCCATGTGACACTAATCTTTTCGCCTGTATAACGGTCATAGTATCTGTATTTGCCAACTAAATATGTGTCATCAGCCTTAACATACACATTGCTTGACCACGTTTCATAATAATATATGCGATAGAAGTCAGAATCATCCGGTGAAACCTTGATATAATCGTCATTCTGATATTCTCTCGGAACTTCATTAGAATATTTATTGTATGCATAATTCTTATTATAATTGAAATACCAACGTCCATTACTCGGATTTTGATATACGTTTCTGTATGAAATAGATTTTCTTTCTACTTCATCGTAGTATCCGGTGTTTCCTTCACCGGGAGTTCCTACTACTCTAACCGCATTTTTATCTGAAATGAGTTCCCATGTACCCCAGAAGTCATCGTATGTATACCATCCCGACTCATAAAAGCGATTATATTCTGCTCCATATCCAAATGCGTCTAACGTATAATCATCCTTATTCCCATACTTGAATGGAACAATCGGAACAACCGAACCAGGCTCCGTATTCAATTCAAATGAACTTGTCGGATTGCTTCTCCTGTCAATGTTATAGCGTAAATTTGCTTCACCATCTGTCATAACAACAACAACTTTATTATTGTTATTGTTGGCAAGCATATCTTCTGCTTCTCTGATACCGCCCTGAATAAATGTATTGCCCCACGCCGTTATATCATTTATGGCACGAATCAGATCATTCTTTTTTGTCTTATTAGATAATCCTTTAACAACACCGGCACCTGAGCCAAATTTAACAACACCGATTCTAACATTATCAGCTTTTACGTTCGGGTCATTAAAGATTCTAGTAACGAATTCAACGGCAGCGTTTTTTGCCAATTCCATTCGAGTTTTTCCATTTACTTTATTGTCCCCCATACTGCTGGATACATCCAACACGAGCACAATATCAGTATTGGCTGTCTGGTTGATGTATGTAGTTGCACTTTTACCATCAACCTTGAATGTGATATTCACCGTACCATCATCATTTAATGCAGCTGTCTTTGTAAGCTTAATTCCATCTTTTGTGGTTGTTGAAACCGAAAGATTGGAATCATTGCCTGAAGGTGCTGCAATGGCAGTGATGTCACTTGAAAAGGTAGTAAATGCGAGAACAGCTGCAAGAATCAGCGCAATTGCTCTCTTGATTGACTTCTTTTCTCTCATCGTTTTTTCTCCTTTTACCTTTGCTAAAAATAAAAATAGACATAAAAAATAGCGTGAGTTCGTTACTTCTCACGCTTTCAAGTCTACAGTTCTAGCCACTTTAAAATTCCCACTTTATAAAGACATTATAAATATTGGTTTTTAACATGACTACTACCCAATTGGATAGGTTTTTAAAAAAATCTTAAGAAAACAAGTATTGGCGGGTCAATAAACCCGCCAATTTTTAAGTACTGTTACTTCACAACTATATTTACGATCTTACCCTTTACGTAGATTTCCTTAACAACAGTCTTACCTTCAAGGAAGTTAGCTACGGAAGGAACTTCTTTTGCCTTCTTTAAAGCTTCTGCCTGGTCTTCATCAACAGCAAGTGTAACTGTACCTCTTACTTTACCGTTTACCTGAACACCAATCTCAACAGTATCTTCTTTAATTAATGCTTCATCGTATGTAGGCCATGCTTCATAAGCGATTGTTGAATCGTGTCCAAGAATCTGCCACATTTCTTCACCTACATGAGGGCAGATACATGAAAGCATCTTAACAATGCCTTCCTTGTAGCTTACAGGGAACTTGCCTGCTTTGTACGCGGCATTCATAAAGATCATCATCTGAGAAATTGCTGTGTTAAATGCAATTGCTTCAAAGTCAGAAGTTACTTTCTTTACTGTCTGATGATATACCTTTTCAAGTGTCTTATCGGATTCATCCGCATTGGTTTCTTCATCTGTAATAAAGGTCCATACACGGTTAATAAACTTTCTTGCGCCTTCAACACCGGCCTGAGACCAAGGCTTTGAAACTTCCAAAGGTCCCATAAACATTTCATATAATCTCAAGGTATCTGCGCCGTAGTCTCTCACGATATCCGAAGGGTTAACCACGAATTCAGGGTATCTCTTACCCATCTTGATACCGTTAGCACCAAGAATCATTCCCTGGTGAACAAGTTTCTTGAAGGGTTCCTTTGTGGGAGCAAGTCCCTTATCGTAAAGGTAACGGTTCCAGATTCTTGAATACATAAGGTGACCTACCGCATGTTCGGGTCCGCCGATGTAAAGGTCAACGGGCATCCAGTGCTTTAAAAGCTCCTGATTTGCAAATTCATCGTTGTTATCGGGATCGATATATCTAAAGTAATACCATGAAGAACCTGCGGAGCCGGGCATTGTGGATGTTTCTCTTGTGCCCTTTATGCCGTTCTTATCGTACTTTTTCCACTCTGTTGCATTTTCAAGAGGAGCTTTTCCGTTCTTTCCTTTATAATCATCAAGCTTAGGAAGCTCCAAAGGAAGTTCTTCATCTGAAAGTGTGTAAATCTTTCCGTCATCTCCGTGAACTACAGGAACGGGTTCGCCCCAGTAACGCTGACGTGCAAAGATCCATTCACGGAAGTGATAGTTAACGGTTCTCTTTGCTCTTCCCATTTTTTCAAGCTTAACGGTAATGGCTTCTTTAGCTTCTTCTACGGTAAGGCCTGTAAACTCTTCAGAGTTAATAAGCTTACATCCTTTTCCAAGGTAATCCTGCTTTTCAAATGCACATTCGGAAACGTCTCTTCCTTCGATTACCTGAATCATGTCGATGTTATGAGCAACGGCATATTCAAAGTCACGCTGGTCGTGTGAAGGAACCGCCATAACGGCACCCGTTCCGTAATTTGCAAGCACGAAGTCACCGATGAACATGCGAACTTCTTTTCCGTTTACGGGGTTGATACAATGAACACCCTTTAATTCGCAACCGGTCTTACCCTTGTTAAGCTCGGTTCTGTCCATATCGTTTTTCTTTAAAGTTTCAGCAATGTAAGCTTCAACTTCTTCTCTGTTTTCAACACGGTCAAGCAAGCTCTTTGTAATCTCTCCGTCGGGAGCAAGAACCATGAATGTAATACCGTAAATTGTTTCGATACATGTTGTAAAGATTGAGAACTTTCCGCCGCCTACGATGTCAAATTCAACTTCAACACCTGTAGACTTACCAATCCAGTTTCTCTGAATATCTTTTGTTGATTCGGGCCAATCGATTTCGTTGAGGCCTTCAAGTAATTTTTCAGCAAATGCAGGCTGGTCGATAACCCACTGCATCATGTTCTTTCTTACAACGGGGTAGCCGCCACGTTCTGACTTTCCGTCGATTACTTCATCGTTTGACAAAACGGTACCAAGTTCTTCGCACCAGTTAACGGGCATTCCGATATACTTTGCATATCCGTCTTCGTAAAGCTTTTTAAAAATCCACTGAGTCCACTTATAAAACTTAGGATCTGATGTTGCGATTACTCTGTCCCAGTCATAGTCAAAGCCAAGTTCTTTTAACTGCTTTGAGAATGTCTTTATGTTTTCCTGAGTAAATCCGTCAGGGTGATTACCTGTTGATACGGCGTACTGCTCAGCGGGAAGTCCGAAGGAATCGTATCCCATGGGGTGAAGGACGTTGTAGCCCTGCATTCTCTTCATTCTTGAGCAAATATCCGTTGCTGTGTATCCTTCCGGGTGTCCTGCGTGAAGACCTACTCCCGAAGGGTAAGGGAACATATCAAGTACGTAGTATTTGGGCTTGCTAAAATCCCATACGTCAGTTTTGAAAGTCTTGTTATCTTCCCAAAACTTTTGCCACTTGGGCTCTATTTCTTTATGATTATACAATCTTTCTCCGTTTTTCATCTTAAATCTCCATGTCCTCAATGAATTTTATTCATCGATTTTTTATTTTATTTCAATCCGCCTTCTTTGTAAATGCTTTATTAAGAAATAAGCCGAAGCGTTTCTCGATGACTGAGTAAGTCAACCATGATATTATCAAAGAAACCAATATGCCGAGAAACAGCCCAACAAAGGCTTTTACGCTTGGACCGGTAAAGTCAAAAAGAAATCTGTCAAGCGATAGGATGATGTAATAGTGCATTAGGTACAAAGAATAGCTTATGTTTCCGACGTTCACTAAAGCCAGAGGAGCCTTTAGGTTTTCTTCTGAAAAGAAAGCTAGAAGAATCAATACAACAGCTCCTAATGCAAATACAAAGTGAACGCTAAAGTCATTTTGAATGTCCCTATAATATAGGGCCAAGGCTATCATAACAGGTAGAATAAGTAGGGCCGATAGCTTTGATAAAACCGAGCTTACATGCTTCTTACTTAGGAAAACACATAGCCTGCATAGGGCCATGCCCGCACAAAACTCAAGCATCAAAGGCGATGACCATAGGTTTATAATGGGCACTGCCACAAATCTTCCTATTATAATAAGTAAAACTATAAATACAGAAGTGATTACTACACGTAGTCGCTTGTTTATCTTTAGCGCTATGGCAAATAGGACGTAAAAAAGCATTTCCATGTTTAGAGTCCAGCCCACTCTCATTAAAGGCTGAATCACGCTATCGCTTGTAATCGTGGATAGTGCTTCTCCCGTGTTCATATCAAAAGGAATAAACACAAGACTATACAGAAGTCTTGATTCATTCACCACAGTTTCTTTAAACGCTCCCGGAAAGACCAAAACGGTCAAAAATGTGGCAAGCGTCATAATCCAATAAAGAGGCACTATTCTTATTATTCTTTTTAATAGGAAATTACTGCTGTTTAGCTCGCTTGAATAAACGGCTATAAAACCGCTTAGTACAAAGAAAATGTCTACTCCGAAAAGACCGCACTTTAAGAATCTTACGTGCTCAAAAACAATAAAGAGAGCAGCAAGTGCACGAAGTACCTGAAACCATTCTATTTTCCTTTTATAAAAGTTTTCCATTTAACCCTTGCCCCTATAGTAACAAAAAGCCTTCCCGATTTAGGGAAGGCCGAAAAGTGCGGATAACAGGAATCGAACCTGCACGGTCTCCCACCAGAACCTAAATCTGGCGCGTCTGCCAGTTCCGCCATATCCGCGTAAGACCACACATTTAACATGCGCGAACGACTTATTATAGCCCTTCTATTGCATGTACGTCAAGATATCATCCTTGGGTTCTTTCTTTTCCAAATACTTATCTATTTCACTGTTAAGGATTGTATTTTCTTCTCTAATTTTGGGAAGCTTAGCCTTAAAGATTTCTTCTTCTCCAAACTTTCCAAGATTGATAGCTTCATTTAAAAGCTCGGGCAGTCTTGCGGCGCCTGCGGAAGCAGCAAGCGTGGACAATTCATTTAAAGCATCCAATGCATCATTTAGCAATAAGGTATTTTCAGCTTTATTTAGTAAGGATCCATTATTGTCTTTATATAGATGTAGCATTTCAAGATAGATTTTCTCGTCGTTCCATACTTTTGATAAGCCCCATTCAGGCTGAAATGCCTTTGAATGAATGCCTTCTTCTTTTCCTAAGCCTTGCTTTACGGCATTTGAGAAAATCTGTTTTTCTTTGGGTAGCCACTTTTGAAGCACAAAGTTTAGGTGCTTTAATACGATGGGCTTTGGTATAAAGTCCTGCATGCCCGCATCAAAGAAAAGCTTCTCAACTTCTCCGCCGGCATTGGCTGTAAGAGCGATAATAGGTGTTCTGTTTTCGCCCTGAATAGCCCAGATTCTGTTGGCGGCTTCAATACCGTCCATACCGGGCATCATGTGATCCATGAAAATAAGGTCAAACTTTTCTCCCATTCGGATAAGCTCAACCGCTTCAAAGCCCGAATCCACCGCAACAACTTTAGCGTCAAATGTTTCAATCAAGGCTTTTGCAACCTTTAAATTCACTCTGTTATCATCAACAAGCAATATCTTTGCTTCGGGAGTCATAAGCTTTCCCGCATGCTCTGCGTTATGCTTGTTTACAAAATCCTTTTCCGTAATGATTGTAAGGATTTCAAATATGTCTATAGGCCTTCTTATTGTAGCAAAGTTTCCGTCGAAAGATGTATCGGCGGGCTCTGAAATCTCCACAATCTTAACAGGGATTGTGGTGGGTGAGTATTTATTAATAGAAGAAACCACTTCGTTAAAATGACGTTCTGTGGTGATGATATAGTCGATTTTAACGGAAGAAAGCACACCTTCAAGCTCGTATGAATGGTCTACTGATTTAGCAGCAATACCAAGGCTTGAAAGAATATGAATCAAACTGTTTTTATAATAAGGATTTTCTTCCCAAATAAGGAAATCCAGTGCAAAGTTTCTGCTTACATCAAAAATACATACAGAGTCTGCATCTTTAGGAACCTTCTGTATAAGGTGCACTCTGAATTCAGAGCCCTTTCCAAGCTCTGAGTCAAAAGCAATGGAACCGCCCATCATAAAGGATAACTGCTGGCAGATAACAAGGCCAAGGCCCGTTCCTTCAGTATATCTGTGGTTTGAAATATCTGCCTGTGAAAAGCGCTTAAAGAGCTTGTCTTTTTCTGTAGGCGCGATTCCGCAGCCTGTATCTTTAACCTTTAATTTAAGCTCTATGGTATCTTTTGATAAGCGCTCATAAGAAATAGAAAGGGCAATCTCACCCTTTGTGGTGTACTTTACGGCGTTATTTAAAAGATTGATTAAAATCTGCTTGATCCTTACTTCATCACCAATCATGGCTTTGGGAAGTGTGGGATCCACATCGATTGTAAAAGCAACGGGTTTGTCGGTAAGTCTAACCGAAATGATGTTTTTGATGTCTTCCAAAAGTGAATGAAGATCGTATTGCTCTTCTATTAAAGACATCTTTCCCGCATCCATTTTGGAAAAGTCCAATATGTCGTTAACCATCTCCAAAAGGGAATCGGAAGAACTTTTAAGAATGCTTACATATGACCTCAATGTGCGGGGAAGCTCTTCTTTTTGCAAAAGCTCCGTAGCACAGCAAATCGCGTTCATGGGCGTACGAATCTCATGGCTCATATTGGCCACAAATTCGGTCTTGGCTCTTGCCTCCTTAATGGCTTCGGCCCCCGCCGTTTTTGCCTCATCCAAAAGAGCCTCATGCTCTTTCAATATTTTGTTTGTCTTAACCTTTACAAGAATCAGCCAAACAAGCAATACGAGGCTTGCGATTGCAAGCACAATCAAGATTATGTCTTTAATCATATGTCTCCTCTTAGTAAGGAAGTTTTGCATTACAGACTGTTTGAATAATAATATATTATAACCTTTTTTTATTAATAAAGAAAGACACAAAAAAACCTTCGTGAAAACGAAGGTTTTTTTGAATGAGCCACGCGGGACTCGAACCCGCGACAACTTGATTAAAAGTCAAGTGCTCTACCACCTGAGCTAGTAGCCCATAAACATATATTTTTTAAAGGAATCCGAACTGGGCTAGGCAGATTCGAACTGCCGAATGCAGGAGTCAAAGTCCTGTGCCTTACCGCTTGGCGATAGCCCAAAGCTTGTTACTCCAACAGTTTCCCGTTTGGAAGGGTGGATAGAGGGACTCGAACCCTCGGTCTCCAGAACCACAATCTGGCGCGTTAACCAACTACGCTATATCCACCATGATGCGTTTCTCTCCTTTTTACAAAGGAAAAGCGGGTGATGGGAATCGAACCCACGTATCCAGCTTGGAAGGCTGGTGTTCTACCATTGAACTACACCCGCGTATGTGCCCGAAGGGATTCGAACCCCCGACCCACGGCTTAGAAGGCCGTTGCTCTATCCAGCTGAGCTACGGACACGGATAGTTTCTAAAATTATATATATAATATCGGGGTGACAGGATTCGAACCTGCGACCTCCTGGTCCCAAACCAGGCGCTCTAGCCAAGCTGAGCCACACCCCGGCATGACCACGCCTCTTTGTGACGCAAGTAGAATTGTACTATAAGGTTTTTGAACTGTCAACAAGAAATTTGCGTTTTTTTCAAACAATTATTACCGCCGAAAACCATCAAGTTTTATGGTTTCTTTCTATAAATAATTGATGGTAAAATGCACCTCTCCGGTTCTGTCTGTTTCCATTATGGCATAACTTGGTTTTCTGCCTTCCTGCCTCGGAAGACTAAGTGAACCGGGATTCACACACCACATGTGAAAATCATTGTCATACTCTAAGCTTGGCACATGTGTGTGACCGTATATCACAATATCCGCGCCTCTTTCTTTTCCTATATAAAAGAGCCTGTCGGTTCCGCAGTAGACGCTGTACTTGTGCCCATGTGTCAAAAGAACATGGTATCCGTCAAAATCGAATTCTTCTTCGTATTTTAGGTCATAGCTAAAATCGTTGTTTCCTAGCACGACCTTTACTCCGCAGCCTGCCACGTCTCGCATAATGTCTTCCGCTCCGTGGGCATCTCCTGCATGAATCAAAAGGTCTACGGGACCCACCTTTTTAATAACTTTAAAAAGGTTATCGTTCATTCCGTGAGTGTCACTAACAATTAAGGCTTTCATAGTCCATAATCTCTTTTCTCATAAGCCTCAAAGCATTTCCTCTGTGGCTTATTGCATGCTTTTCTTCCGGAGGAATCTGAGCCGTTGTTTTCTTTAATGAAGGAACATAGAAAATAGGATCAAATCCAAATCCGTTTTCTCCATATTCTTTATCGGCAATTTCTCCCTCGATTGTACCTCTCACCACTCTGCTTTCTCCGTCAGGGAAAATAGCGGCTATGGCGCACACAAACTCCGCTCTTCTGGTGGTGTTTGCTTTATTTACTCTTTCAATAAGATTAGCATTCTTTTCTTTATATGAAGTATCTTTTCCCATGTATCTTGCAGAATAGATACCGGGTTCTCCGTTTAAAGCGTCTATGCAAAGTCCCGAATCATCCGCAAGCACTAAGATGTCCGTCATTCCTTTGCTTTTTGCTTCCATAAATACTGTCTTTGCTTTAATCAAAGCGTTTTCTTCGAAAGTAGACCCGTTTTCGATTATTTCGGGATCAAGCCCCGCTTCCTTCATGGAAACCACATCCTTTACAGAATCCATCCCTGAAAGGATTTCTCTGATTTCCTTCATTTTGTCTTTGTTACCTGTTGCAAAAATTACTTTCATTGAATTGTCTTATCGAGGGCACTCACAATGCCCTTTGCTATCCTTTGTAAATATTCCTCCGAAGAAAGAAGCCTTGCTTCCTCTTCATTGGTTAAATGTCCCGCATAAAAAATAGTAGCGGGAATATTAAGCGCTTTTAAAATAATCTCATCTTCGTTTGCCGGGTAAAGGCCGTTTGCTTTATCGCTTGCCGCGATTGCACTCTCTTTTAACACTCTGTCCGCAAAGTCCACATTCTCTAAACCGTTATGGTAAAAATCGGGATTGTAGCTAGCCTGCATTCCGTAAGCCTTTGTATCCGTTATATTTGAAGCCACATGAATGCCCACATAAAAAGAAGCATTTGTGTTTTCGATTGCATATATTCTTCCCTGAGTATAGATTGTATCATCGCCGCTTCTTGTAAGCAAAACTCTGTAAGGCTTATCACTGCATAGTCTTTCAACTTCTAAGGCAATCTTTAAAGCCACATCTTTTTCGCTTATATCTCCGGCTTTTACACCAACCTGCTCTCCACCGTGACCGGGATCGATCATTACTATTGGAAGCTTTTCCTCAGCTATAGGAATCATCTTTAATTCAAGTCCCTTTTCGGAAGCTTTAGGTACGCACTCACAGCATTCACTTAATTTAAATGTAAGTATTGTCTTTGTGCCTTCTGACACTCCCTCAACACTTTCAACGTATTTATAGTTTCCTTTAGGGGGATTGGATAAGAAAAAAGAATCTCTTACGTTTTTGACCGTTACGGTCACTTCATTTGTATCGTACCTGGTATCAACATTTACATCGCTTTCATTGTTCGTATCGGACAATAAAACATTTATATGCATGGGAAGAAAAACGGTAAGAGTTTCTTCCTTTGGTTTATCAAGTTTTGTAAAATCGATAGTCCATCTGGCTCCGGTCTTTTCATTTTCTTCCAATGTATCCGTAACAGAAGGATTCTCATCTACGGTGATTATGGTTTTCGTGGCAGCATAAGTAAGCATCACAGCCATACAGACAACTGCTGTAATGACTGAAACGGTCATAGTAACCTTCATTAACTTATCACGAAAGCCAAAATCTGTTTCAACCATTTTTTACTTTGCTCCGGGCTTTTTACCCATGTATGAATAGAAGTAAGTCTTAAGCATACCGTTATAAATCTTACGGTTTTTATCAGCCTTTTTCTTCATGGCATCTTCAACGCCTTCATATGAAGTGGTGATAAACATAGACCAATCATCCAAAGCCTTAAAACGCTCTCCCAATGTTGAATACAAAGCGTAAAGCGCTTCTTTTTCTTCAAGTCTTTCTCCGTAAGGAGGGTTGGTTATAATAAATCCATATTTCTTTGGATGGCTTAAATCCTTAACGTCTCTCTGCTGAAAATGAATGAATTTATCAACTCCCGCAAGCTTTGCGTTGGCTCTTGCCACATCCACCATATTTTTATCAAGGTCATAGCCCTGAATATCGGTTTCGATGTTTAAATCCACTTCTTCTCTTGCTTCGTCAAAGGCATCTTTCCATACTTTTGGAGTCACGATATTTTCCATATCCATGGAAGAAAAATCTCTGTTAAGCCCGGGCGCCATATGACAAGCCTTCATTGCAGCTTCGATTGGGAAGGTTCCGCTTCCGCAGAAAGGATCCACTAAAATTCTGTCAGCCTTCCAAGGAGTTAAGTCTAGAAGAGCCGCAGCTAAATTTTCTGCAATGGGAGCCTTTGATACAAGCTTTCTGTACCCTCTTTTGTGAAGGCTCACACCTGTAGTGTCTAAACCTACGGTTACTTCATCTTTTAATAAGGTAACTCTTATTGAATAAGTGTCACCGGTTTCTTCAAACCAGCTTATGTTGTAGACACTTTTAAGCCTTTCAACCATGGCTTTTTTCATGATTGACTGAATATCGGAAGGGCTAAAAAGCTTACTTTTTATGGATGCCGCCTTAACTACGTTAAACTTAGCATCCTTAGGAATATAGTCTTCCCAGTTAAGAGCTTTTGTGGCTTCGAAAAGTTCATCGTAAGTGGTCGCTTTAAAAGAACCTACTTTAATAAGTATTCTTTCAGCGGTCCTAAGTCCTATATTTGCTCTGGCTACAGCCTCTTCATCACCAAGAAAACAAACGCGACCGTCCGTCACGTTTGAAGGCTCATAACCAAGATCTATAATTTCTCTTTTTAAAACGCTCTCCAGGCCGAAATGGCAGGGAGCTATCAACTCGTATTTTCTCATACAGCAATAATAATTTTTTCGCGATTCTCTGTCAAGTTGCACAATTTAAGTTGCTTCTCTTTGGTATAACTAAACATTGAAAATATAGTACCATGGTACTATATTATTCTTATGTAGAAGGTTTGTTCTCCACAAACCATTACCTAGATTAAATTTATCCCAAATTTAGCAGGTATTATACTCCCCTCAAGAAATGAGCCCATCGATTGATGGGCTCATTTCAGTGTGAGAAAAAAGTATGAAAAAGAAAAACTATATTTTTGCAACGGACTTACCTTCTTCCAAGGTACCGTCCACCATTAGCTGCTCTTCAACAGTGCTCTTAGGTCTTTCCATTAAGCTTAAAAGCTTTAAAGCTGCCATCTCTCCGATAGCTTTTGTGTCCTGTCTTATGGTAGTAATCTTTGGCTCAATTTTATGAGCAATATTTATTCCGTCAAAGCCTGCTATTGAAATATCTTCAGGGACATTTAAACCATGCTTGTGAATGGAGTTAAGCCCTCCCATTGCAGAGTAATCATCGGGATAAAGAATGCAAGTGGGGCGATCGGGCCTTTCAAGCAATTTATCGGTAAATGCTTCACTCTTGCTGGTGCTTCTGTAAGAGCCGTGCATTACGTAGTCATCCGGAACTTCAATTCCGTTATCTTCCAAAACCTTATAATATGCTGCAAGACGGTTTCTTGTAACCGCAGTGTCTTCACCGCATACATAGGCAATTTTCTTATGTCCGTTTTTAACAATGTATTCCATTAATGTAGCCATGCTTCCATAGTTATTGGAAACAACGCTGGAACGATTGTTAAACATATAGTCGATTGTAACAAGGGGGATATCGGCGTTTGAAAGCTCTAAAACTTCCGGGTCTGTAAAGTCGATACACGCGATTACGATTCCGTCAAAACCTCTGTATCTTGAATGCTCCAAATAAGACATTCTTTGAGGTCTTTTCTTTGAACAGTTAATAAAGGTAATGTCGTATCCGTTATCTTCAACAACCTCCTTAAAACTGTCAAGCACTCTTGAAAAGTAATCGTGGGTAAGGCCGCTTCTACCTTCATCCACAAAGAGCACGCCTATATTGTAAGATTTGTTTGTACGAAGAGCTCTGGCCAAAGAGTTAGGAAAATATCCCATCTCTCGCGCCGTCTTTTTAATTAATTTTCTTGTCTCTTCTCCTATGTCGCTTTGATCGTTCAAAGCTTTACTAACTGTAGCGACAGATACATTACACTTTGCCGCTATGTCTTTCATCGAAACCATGTAACACCCCTTAAACGTTTTCGCTAATAAGAGTATAAATTAAAAATATTCTAAAATCAATAGGTGTTCTCTATTGATTTTAAAAGGATATATGTATATAATTATCGATAATAAGAAAAAACCTGCTTTTTTACTTAATCGTTTTCTTAAACTGTTAACAAGTTTATTTTAAGAGGAGAAACTTATGAAATTCGGTTATTTTGATGACGAAGCAAAAGAATATGTCATCTCAACCCCCAAAACTCCGCTTCCTTGGATTAACTACCTTGGATGTAAGGATTTCTTTTCAATCATATCCAATACATGCGGCGGTTATTCCTTCTACAAGGATGCAAAGCTTTTAAGACTGACCAGATATCGTTACAACAATGTTCCTTACGATAACAACGGTAAGTACTACTACATAAAGGATGGCGATACCATCTGGAATCCCGGATGGCAGCCCGTAAAGACAGATCTTGACGATTATGAATGCCGTCACGGTATCGGTTATTCTCGTTTCATCGGCGAAAAGAACGGCATCGAAGCTGATGTTTTGGCTTTTGTACCCATGAACGATAACTGTGAAATCAACCGTGTGGTAATCAGAAACAAGTCAAAGAAGACAAAAGAACTTTCACTCTTCTCTTACGTTGAATGGTGTCTTTGGAATGCAGACGATGACATGAAGAACTTCCAGCGTAACTTATCTACAGGTGAAGTGGAAGTTGAAGATTCAACAATCTATCATAAGACTGAATACAGAGAGCGTCGTAATCACTACGCAGTATACAGCGTAAATGCTAAGGTAGACGCTTTTGAAACAAGCAGAGACGAGTTCCTCGGAGCTTACAACGGCCCCGACGCACCCGATGCCATTAAGGAAGGAAGACTTCACTCAACAATAGCTTCAGGCTGGAGCCCCATCGCTTCTCATCAGATTAACTTATCTCTTGAGCCGGGCGAAGAAAAGTCTTACGTATTTGTGCTTGGTTATGTTGAAAATCCCGAAAACGAAAAGTTTTCTTCATACGGCGTAATCAACAAGAAACCTGCTCACGAGCTTCTTTCTCACTATCAGACAGACGCTCAGGTTGATAAGGCATTTAACGAACTTAAGGAATACTGGAACGAGCTTCTTTCTATATATCATGTAGAATCAAAGAACGATAAGCTTAACCGTATGGTTAACATCTGGAACCAGTATCAGTGTATGGTTACATTTAATATGTCACGTTCCGCTTCTTACTATGAATCAGGTATCGGCCGTGGAATGGGATTCAGAGATTCATGTCAGGACTTACTTGGATTTGTACACTTGATTCCGGATCGTGCAAGAGAACGTATCATTGATATTGCCTCCACTCAGTTTGTTGACGGTTCAGCATATCACCAGTATCAGCCCCTTACAAAGAAGGGTAACGCAGATATCGGTTCAGGATTTAACGACGATCCTCTTTGGCTCATCGCAGGTACCAACGCTTACATTCGTGAAACAGGCGACCTTTCAATCCTTGATGAAATCGTGCCCTACGATAACGACTTCACCGTTGCTACCACTCTTCTTGAGCACTTAAAGAGATCATTTGATTATATTGCAACTCACAAGGGACCTCACAACTTACCCTTAATCGGACGTGCGGACTGGAATGACTGCCTTAACTTAAACTGCTTCTCAGAGCATCCCGGCGAATCCTTCCAGTGCTTCGGCCCCAGCGAAGGACCTGTTGCAGAATCAGTATTCATCGGTGGAATGTTTGTTAAATACGGTGAAGAATATGCCCGCTTAAATGAATTAAAGGGTAAGCCCGAAGAAGCTGCATACGCTCGTGCAGAAGTAAAGAAAATGTATGAAGCTGTAACAACCGCAGGTTGGGACGGCGAATGGTTTGTAAGAGCTTATGATGCTTATGAAAACAAGGTTGGTTCTAAGGAATGCGAAGAAGGCCAGATCTTCATCGAGCCTCAGGGCTTCTGCGTACTTGCAGGAATCGGCGTAAAGGAAGGCCTTGCTGTTAAAGCACTTGATTCCGTTAAGGAAAGACTTGATACAAAGTATGGCGTAATGATTTTACAGCCTGCTTACACAAGATATCACTTAGAGCTTGGAGAAATCACTTCTTATCCTCCGGGATACAAAGAAAACGCAGGTATTTTCGCTCACAACAATCCTTGGGTTTCTATCGCAGAAACAGTTATCGGACGTGGCGACAGAGCTTTTGAAATCTACAAAAAGACCTGCCCTGCATACATTGAAGACATTTCCGAAATTCACAGAACAGAGCCTTACGTATACTGCCAGATGGTAGCAGGTAAAGATGCTAAGTTCCACGGAGAAGGAAAGAACTCATGGCTTACAGGTACCGCAGCATGGACATTCGTAAATGTATCTCAGTACATTTTAGGTTTGTATCCTACATACGAAGGTTTATCAATCGATCCTTGTGTGCCTAAGGACTTTGGTGATTTCACAATCACAAGAAAGTTCCGTAATGTAACCTACACAATCGACGTTACCACAAACGGCGTTGAAAAGGGCGTTAAGAGCATTACGGTAAACGGAAAGGCAATCGAAGGAAATGTAATTCCTTATGATGAGTCTACCGATAAAGTTAGTGTAAAAGTAATAATGGGATAAAAATAAATTAAAGAGAACCCACGGGAATATTTCCCGTGGGTTTTTCGTTTACCATAATTCATATGGACATTTATTTGAAGTTTTAGCAGCCCTAAGCTCCACATAACAGCCGCAGGCTCTGCACATACCGTCTGCTAAGCGTTCGCACTCGGTGCAAACCGAGAGCCTTCGCTCATACTCTTCCGAAGGTGTTTTCACATCTTCGTTTATGTTTTCTATAAGCTCATGTAAGGTAGCAAAGTACGCATCCTTATCAATCATGTCCCTTGTGAGACACTTCTTACAAAATCTAAAGTTAAAAGAATCCATTTTTACTCCGGAATATCATAGTCGTTTAAAAGCTTTTCCATGACCCCTATGATTCTTTCATACTCTTTTAAAACTTTCAAGTGGTTATCTTTAACGTAATTGTAGTTTTCTTCTTTGATTGCAAGTTCAAGCTGCTTTGCCTCTTCTCCAAGAGCAGTCATGCCAAGAAGCATGGATGAACTTTTAACCGCATGAATGTCCACAATGTAGTTGGCCCAGTCTTCTTTTTCAAACTCTTCTTTAAGCTTTTCTACTTTATTATCGCATCCTACGTAGTCTTCTGCCGCGTGCATGTATAAATCAAGCATGCCCGCACAGCACTCAAGGCCGTAATCGATGTCAATAAAGCCTGTCTGTCTTAAAATATCTTCTGTAATATAATTTGCCATAGCGTTCCCCAACAAGCGTTTTTATAAAACAATTGTGATTTGTAACTGATTATAGCAAAATTATTAATACAAGTGAAGAGATTTGATAAATATTTATCAATAATCTGCTTCCATTTGTACAAAGAAACCACTTACTTACAATGTTACGCCCTGCTTAAAGATTGCAAAATCATGAAATCCATGAACTTCCGATAAAACCTTTTCTCCTGAGGCTACCTTTAATACGTAGTTGTAAAGGTCAATTGATAATTCATCGATTGTCTTATCTTCAAGCACTCTTCCTGCGTTAAAGTCTATCCAGTTTTTCTTCTTTTCATATAAAGGAGTGTTACTTGAAATCTTAACTGTAGGGGCGGGAGCCGCAAAGGGTGTGCCTCGTCCTGTTGTAAATAAAACAATCTGGGCACCTGATGCAGATAAAGCTGTTGCAGCCACCAAGTCATTTCCCGGTGCGCTAAGCAAATTTAAACCTTTTTCTTTAACTTTTTCAGAATACTCAAGCACTCCGCAAACATATGAAGAGCCCGACTTCTGAGTGCATCCTAAAGACTTATCTTCAAGTGTGGAAATGCCTCCTGCCTTATTTCCGGGAGAAGGATTTTCATAAATTACCTGGTCGTTCTTTCTAAAGTAGTCTTTAAAGTTATTGATTAAATCAACGGTCTTTTCAAACAAAGCTTCGTCTTTGCATCTGTTCATAAGCAAGGTCTCTGCTCCAAACATTTCCGGAACTTCCGTTAAAATGGTGGTGCCTCCCTTTGCTACCAAAAGATCTGAAAAGCCGCCTACCGTAGGATTTGCGGTAATTCCCGAAAAGCCGTCTGAGCCTCCGCACTTTAAGCCGATTATAAGCTTATCTACGGATACTTCTTCTCTCTTATCTTTTGATGCCTTTTCAATTAAGTCCTTTAAAATCTTTATAGACTCTTCGATTTCGTCTTCACATTCTTGGGATACCAAAAACTTCACTCTGTCTTCATCGTAGTCCGTTAAATACTTCTTTAACTCGTTAATATTTGAGTTTTCACAGCCAAGGCCAAGCACCAATACTCCTCCGGCATTAGGATGACTGATTAAGTCAACAAGGATTTTTCTTGTATTTTCCTGGTCATCTCCAAGCTGAGAGCATCCGTAGGGATGGGTAAAAGAAACCACATCATCTACTCCGTCCTTTAAAAACTTCTTAGCCTCGTCTCTTATCTTTTCAGCTACGTTATTAACGCATCCTACTGTAGGGATAATCCAGATTTCGTTTCTGACACCTACACTACCGTTCTTTCTTACATATCCCATAAAGGTTTCTTTAAGCCCTGATGCATCAACGTGCTTTATATCTTTTACGGGCTCATACTTATATTCAAGATTATCTGATAAAAGAGTAGCTAAATTGTGTGTGTGTACGTGTGAGCCCGCAATGATATCTTCTTTTGCCCTTCCGATGGGGGCAGCGTATTTAATCACGCTTTCACCTTTCTTTATGTCAAAAAGCGCTATTTTGTGGCCTGCAGGAATGTCTTCTTTTGCAGTAACGGATAATCCGTCAAAAGAAACCGCATCCCCCTTCTTTAAGGCTTCAATGGCAACGGCCACGTTATCGATTTTGTTTATTCTTAAACACTTTTCCATTAAAAGTTTTTCTCCATTGCTTTGCGCATTCCGAGTTCTTTGATTTCATCTAAGTAGGTAATTACCTGTGCTTCTGTATCATTTACCTTAGTTAAATCCTGTCCGAAGAAACCTTCGTTTGAAAGGAACGCATGTACAAAGGTCTTTGTATCTTTGTTTGAATATTCCTTAAAGAATTCAAGGACTTCCTTATCGTCCATGATCTTATACTCTTCGTCGCCTCTCTTACCGATAAGTGCGCCGTCTCTAAGCTCTGTGGATGAATAGAATGCCATTAATGCAGCAAGTGAGAATGTAAGGTGTGCGGGAAGCTTACCGGTCTTTTCAACGTAACCTAAGAAGCTTGGCATACATCTTGCTCTCCACTTTGAAACTGAGTTAAGGGAGATTGAAAGTAATGCGTGGTCTACGTAAGGGTTGTTGAAACGCTCTTTTACAGCGCTTGCAAAGTTAAGTAAGTCTTCCTTGGGAAGAGATAATGTAGGAATAACTTCATCAAAGATTGTTGCATCCATGAAGTTACGGATTAAATCATCTTCCATTGATTCTCTTACAATGTTGTTTCCGCAAAGGAAAGAAGCAAGCACGAAGGAAGTGTGGGCACCGTTAAGGATGCGCACCTTTCTTTGCTTATAAGGCTTCTGATTGTCTGTATAAATAACGGGAAGGCCTGCCTTAACAAAGGGAAGCTCATCGCTTAAATCTTTCTTTGATTCGATAACCCACAAAGCAAAAGGCTCAGCGGTTACAACAAGCTTATCTTCGTATCCAAGTTCATTGAAGATTTCCTTTTCGTTGTTTCTGGGGTAACCTGTAACGATTCTATCTACAAGTGTGGAACAGAAGTTACAAGCATCGTTTACCCAAGCCTTAAATTCAAGGGGAAGCTGCCATAAATCAATGTATTTGTTTACGCACTTTTGAAGTTCGATTCCGTTATCATCAATAAGTTCAACGGGAAGCATCACAAGGCCCTTATCCTTAGCGCCTGAAAATGCTGAGAATCTCTTAAATAAAAACTTCGTAAGCTTTCCGGGGAAAGTCTTTGAAGGGTTAACTGAGAATGAATCGCTTTCATCAAACACAATACCTGCCTCGGTGGTGTTTGAAACAATGTATCTTAAAGTATCAAGACGCGCATATTCCATGAAACGGTCGTATTCTTCGTAGACACCGACTGTATCTGAAACAGATGTGATGATTCTGTTTTGAACGCTTGGTTTTCCGTCAACACGTCCTCTTAAAGAAACCGTATAGATATTGTCCTGCTTTCCAAAATTTTCAAGTGAGCCAAATTCGATTGGCTTAACAAGAACAATACTTCCGTCAAAAAGTCCCTTTTCATTGCAGATATCAAACATGTAATCTACGAATGCACGTAAGAAATTGCCCTCTCCAAACTGTAATACTTTAACCGGGCGCTTAACTACGTCCACCATGTCTTTGTTTAGTTGTTTCATAAAAAACCTCCGATTTTATGTAAGTGCTTACATGACGTATAATACCCTCTAAATCCTATAATGTCAACTTGATTTCTTTTTACATATATCTTATAATCAACTTAAATTGTGAAAACGCTTACATTTAAAACGGAGAGGAAAATGGCAGAAAAAAAGAGTAAGATCACAATATATGACATATCAAAAGAAGCCGGAGTTTCAATCGCTACGGTTTCAAGAGTTTTAAACGATTCAAATAACGTTAATCCAAAAACCAGAGAAAAGATTACAGAGGTTATGGAAAAAATGGGTTATAAGCCAAATGCTTTTGCAAGAGGTTTAGGCCTAGACACCATGAAGACAATCGGTATTCTTTGTGCGGATTCTTCGGATACATACCTTGCAAAGGCCGTTTACCTTATAGAAGAGGCTCTTCGCCAGAATAACTACGACTCTCTTCTTTGCTGCACGGGATATGATTTTCAAAATAAGCAAAAGTCTTTAGACTTACTTATTTCAAAGAAAGTCGACGCCGCTATTTTGGTTGGTTCAAACTTTTTGGACACAACGGTTTCTTCAAACAATAACTACATAAAAGAAGCCGCAAAATCAATTCCCATCATGCTTTTAAACGCCTGCTTTGAATGTCAGAACGTTTACTCCCTCTTCTGCGATGACTTAAACGCCACAAAATCGGCCGTTGAGTTTTTGGTTAAAAAGGGAAGAAAGAAGATTCTATACCTTTACAGTTCAAAATCCTATTCCGGCGTAAAGAAACTTGAAGGCTACAAAGAAGCTTTAAAAGAAAACAATTTAAGCTTATCAGATGACTACATCGTATACTGCAATTCTAACCGTGACGATGTAAACGGATTTGTTAAAACAATCGAGGAAGTTTATGAAAAGGGCCTTCGCTTTGACGCCGTTGTTTCAAGTGAAGATTACCTTGCAATCGCCGCTTTAAAGTTTGCCATTAAAAAAGGCATAAGCGTGCCAAAAGATTTATCCATTATAGGCTACAACAACTCTCCCATGGCTTTAATGACTCAGCCTGAAATCACCAGTGTCGACAATCGCTTGGAAGCTTTGTCAAAGCAGCTTGTGGCCACACTCCTTGGAGTGCTTGAAGGAAAAGAAATGCCTGCAAAAACAGAATATAAGGGCATCTTAATAGAAAGAGACTCAACCGAAAGTTAGGAGAAAAACATGAAAAAATTTATGGACAAGGATTTTATCCTTACAACCAAAACCGCGCAAAAGCTCTATCACTCATTCGCAGAGAACATGCCGGTTTTAGACTATCACTGTCACATCAATCCCGAAGAAATCGCTCATGACAGACAGTTTGAAAACATCACTCAGGTCTGGCTTGGCGGCGACCACTACAAATGGCGTTTCATGCGTTCTTGCGGCGTAGATGAAAAGTACATTACAGGTGATGCATCAGACCACGATAAGTTCATTGCCTGGGCTAAGTGCTTACAGAAAGCCATCGGAAATCCCCTTTATCACTGGAGCCACTTAGAGCTTCAAAGATACTTTGGATTTAACAAGCCTTTGACAGAAGAAACCGCTGAGGAAGCCTGGAAGGTTTGTAACAAGGCATTAGCTAAGAAAGATATGAGCGTAAGAAGCATCATTAAGCGTTCAAACGTTACTTTGATCTGCACAACAGACGATCCCATCGATGCTCTTAACTTCCATGAAGAAATAAAGAACGACTCATCCTTTGACGTACAGGTTCTTCCCGCATGGAGACCGGATAAGTCAATGAACCTTGAAAAGCCCACCTACTTTGATTATCTTGCAAAATTGGAAGGTACAGTAGGCTTTAAGATTTCTACTTTCGAAGATTTAATGAAGGCATTAAGACTTCGCCTTGACTACTTTGAAAATCACGGATGTTCCGTTTCAGACCACGGTCTTGACGATGTAATGTGCACTCCCGCTTCTAAGGAAGAAATCGAAGCTATTTTTGCTAAGAGATTATCAGGTACTGAAGTTACAGAAGAAGAAGTTTTAAAGTTTAAGACAGCATTCATGGTTGAAATGGGCAAAGAATACGCCAAGAGAAACTGGGTAATGCAGCTTCACTACGGCTGTAAGAGAGATAACAACACAAAGAGATTTGAAAAGCTCGGTCCCGATACAGGTTTTGACTGCATAAGAAACGACACAAACGCATCTAACCTTGCTAACTTCCTTGATGCTCTTGAAAAAGAAGGTTCACTTCCTAAGACCATCATTTACTCCCTTAACCCCGGAGACAACGAAGCAATCGGCACAATTATCGGATGCTTCCAGGATTCAACAGCAGTTGCTAAGATTCAGCACGGTTCAGCTTGGTGGTTTAACGATAATAAAATCGGTATGGAAAACCAGATTAAGTCTTTAGCTAACCTTGGTAATCTTTCAGGATTTGTGGGAATGCTTACAGACTCAAGAAGCTTCTTATCATACACCCGTCACGAATACTTTAGAAGAATCCTTTGTAACGTAATCGGTGAATGGGTTGAAAAGGGAGAATACCCTTACGATGAAAAAGTTTTATCAGAAATCGTAAAAGGCATCTCTTACAACAACGCAGTTAAGTACTTTGGCTTTAAATTAGATACAAAGTAATAGGTTGACTTAATAAGTCAAGCACATTCAAAATAAAACCCTCGGGCCTATAACCCGAGGGTTTTTGCTATTTTTTTACTTATTTAAGCTTATCCATTGCTACTGCCGTTTCAAGAGCAACTTCCATCATCTGTGTGAATGAATTTTGTCTTTCTTCTGCTGTGGTATCTTCGCCTGTAACAATTGAATCTGAAATTGTAAGGATTGCAAGTGCTCTCTTCTTAGCCTTAATAGCGTTCATATAAAGGGCAGCTGCTTCCATTTCAACGGCCAAAGCTCCCATTGAAGCCCATCTGTCGTTTACGGTAGGATCTGCATCGTAGAAGGTATCTGAAGAAACCACATTACCTACATGATACTTTGCACCGATCTTTTCTCCTGCCTTAATTGCTTCGCTAAGTAAAGTGTAGTCTGCGATAGGAGCAAATGCACCGGGAAGATTAAACTGGCGGGCATAATTTGAATTTGTCAAAGCTCCCATTCCAAATACTATATCGCGGATTTTAACTTCTTTTTGCAAAGCTCCTGCAGAGCCTACACGGATGATGTTGTCTACATCAAAGAAGTTAAATAATTCGTAGCTGTAAATGCCGATTGAAGGCATTCCCATACCGCTTGCCATAACGGATACCTTTGTACCCTTATAAGTTCCTGTGTAACCTTGAACGCCTCTTACGTTGTTTACAAGCACGGGATTTTCCAAAAAGTTTTCTGCTATGAATTTAGATCTAAGCGGATCTCCCGGCATAAGCACGGTCTTAGCAAAGTCTTCAGGCTTTGCATTAATGTGAGGTGTAGGATAATTTGCCATTTTAATATACTCTCCTTTAACTGTTCTTTTTCTCGAAGGCTTCTTCAATAAGAGGATCTATATCTTCAAAAGCCTCCATCAAATCGGGATTATAAGCTTTGTATTCAGCCTCAAGGATTTTTCTCATGACGCTTCTATGGGGCTTTTCGGACCCGTCCGCTAAAAACCTTAATTCTTCATATCTGTGAGCCAGGCCTACTATCTGGGCGCAAATTGGGATTTCTTTGCCCGTTAAGCCTACAGGATAGCCTTTTCCGTCGTAGGTTTCAAACATATATCTGCAAATATCGTAGCCATACTTTCTTTCCATCTGATGGCCTGTGTTTGCAAACATAATGTTGATTATCTCCGAGCCTGCGATGGGGCGTTTCTTTACCTGTACCATTGCTCTTGAAGAAGAAGCGTCATTGTTTGTAAATACAGAATCGGGAATAACCACTTTTCCGAGGTCATGAAGAAGTGTGGCATCCACGATAACTTTGTTTACGCTCTTTGAAAGGCCGTATTTGGGAAATTTGTTCATAAGCCTTTCGCATAGAAGCGCCGTTATCTTTTGGATCCTTACGTTGTGCTCTTCATTTCCCGGAAGCATCTTTTTAAGGATTGCCCTGATGTTATCGTCCCATTTTCCTCTGTGAAGGTTTTTAGCCTTCTTTACGGCCTCATACTGGTTTGTAAGGTACACACTCTTTTCGTTAATTATATCCTCAAGATTTTGCTCAAGAGCGCTTATCTGCACAAACGCATCTACGCTTTTAAGTAAATCTGCTGCCCTAAAGGGCTTATAAATAATATCAACAACTTTGTTTTTCTTACCCTGTACCAATATATCCGCCGATTCATCGGAAGTGGTGATGATAACGGGAATCTTTTCGTTAAGCCCCGTCTCCTGTAAGTAATCCATTACCCCGAATCCGTCAAGTTTGGGCATGTGAATATCAAGGATGATAAGCGCAATGTTTGCTTCTTCCTCCTTGATGGTAAAGACCGCTTGATGACCGTTTTCAGCCTCAAGTATTCTGTACTTATTTTTTAGGATTTCGCGCAAAATACTTCTGTTGATTTCCTCGTCTTCGGCAATAAGTACTGTCGGTTTATTTTTTTCAGTAGCCATCCGGGGATCCTCCCTTGAGATTGATACAAATAGATTTTATAGCATTTTTAAAATGATTTCAAACAAAATTGTGACAAATTAATTATTTTTAATTATTTTTGATTAGAAATGAAGCGCAGAGGGCTCCAATTAAGACTATACAATAGGATAATTAACTTACAGTAAATGAAAAAGCCCCATAAATAATAAAAAGACACAGGTTTTATCCTGTGTCTTTGAGTTTCTTTTTTACTACCATGTGATAATGGGAGTGTCAGGCTGAATGTTTTCATAAATCACCTGAGCAGTAGGAAGTCTTAAGTTTACACATCCGTGTGAACCGTTTCCGAATCGGTTCTCACCGCCGAATTCTTCTTCCGTTCTCCATGTGGCATCATGCATGCCGTTTGCATCATCAAAGGGCATCCAATAATACACGAAATCGTTCCATGTAGGCCCCTTTAAGGTTACATTGGTAACTTTATAGGTTAAAGAGAATGTGCCTTCGTTTGTGGTGCAGGCAGGGTCTTCAAACATACCTGTGGTGCAATCGTCGTTAACTATCTGCACTCCGTTTACATACATCCACACCTTTTGATCTCTTAAGCTTATTTCAACATAAGTGTTTCCGATTTCAGCTCCTGCGGGACGCTGTCCGGCTCTTGAATAAACCGCATCAACCGTCTCAACCGAATTTGGAGAAAGAACCGCTTTTCTTATAGCTTCTTTTGTGCCTTCCTGATTAACGAGCCAACCGTAGTCTCCGCCGTGAACTATAACCTGCTCACCTGTGCTTGTGGTAAATGCTCTGTCCATTCCAAAGGTATTAAATGTGCCGGCCAAAGATGCCACAAAGCTTGTTAAAGCTTCTTCGTCAATTACATCGTCAGGTCCAAACTCATATAAGGATAAAAGCTTTTCAGGCCCAACAGTCAGCACATTACCGCAGATATTAACGGTAAGTGTCTTTCCTAAAAGAATCTTGTAATACTCTTTTGTCTGGTCTAACTTTTTATCATCCGAAAGAATTTCAGGCTTTATGTAGTCATCAGAAGTTATAACCACTTGGGGTTCTTTATTCTTAATGGCAGCTTCAAGCTTCTTTTCCAAAGCGCCCTTTTTAAGTTCGTTACCGTAGCTTTCCTTTTCTACAATAAAGTTACCTGAAATCTTATCATAGCTAACGTAAGCATCGTGTGACTTAATTCTTGTACCAAGATCAAGAACCTTTAAATTCCTAAGCTCCATCTTTGAAAAGTCGCCGTTTGCGGCTATATCGTAGGTGTAGTCTTTCCTCTCTGCTCCGTTAATAAATTCTTCTTTAGAAAGGGTCTGATTGTCAAAAACAGTCATTAAATCCTTTAAAAGGTCGTTATAGTTAAAGTTAAGTCTGTCAAAAGAAAAGTCCTGTGTGTCATCGGGGTAATCAGACACTATTTCAACGCTTTGCTTTTCAAAGTCCTCTTCTATGGCGCTAACAGCTTCATAGGGAGTAAGGCCGCTAATGTCAACACCGTTATAAAAGGTGTTATCGTAAAAGGCTTTGTTTTCTGCCAAAAACGCTTCGTATTTCTCTGTATTTGCTTTGTCAATTTCAATTTCATTGACGGTTGCTTTTATCTTTGGTGCGGAAAGCAACACGCCTGCCAAAATTGCCAAAGACAAAGCTAAAAAACCTAATTTCTTCATCTATTAAAAATCTCCAAAAATTGCTGTATTACACGCTTTATTTAGTTTAGCGTTTTTTGTTAAAAAGTCAATGTTTTTAGCTTAATTCGATAACGCAGGCAAGGCTTCCTCTCTCACCCTTTGTGTATCTGTGAGAAAAGTACTTATCGGGATGGCACATAGTGCAGTCTCCCACGGTTTCAATATTTTCGCTAAGCACTCCAAGCTGCAAGAAACGCTCTCTTACAACTCCTCTTAAATCAAGCATGTATTTTCCGTTTTCACACTCATCATAAAAGAAAGAAGCATCGGAATTAAGAAGCTTATCTACTGCCTCCGTAACTTCTTTTCCAACTTCAAAGCAGCACTTATCGATTGCAGGGCCGATTGCTATGTGAATCTTTGATACATCGGCGCCAAGTGCCTTCATTTTTTCAATCGCGTTTCTTTCTATATCTTTTACTGTGCTCTTCCAGCCGCAGTGAACGGCGCCTACCACATTGTTTTCTTTATCCTCAAGTAAAACAGGCACACAATCAGCCGTAAAGATAACTAGAGGAACTTCCTTTTCATTTGTTACATATCCATCCGCTACAATTAAATCACCGGGTCCGTAAGCCTTTCTTAAATCCATCTTTGTGGCTATGTGCACGTTGTTTCCGTGTACCTGTTCTCCGCATACAAATGCTAAGTTCTTTATGCCCGCAGTTTCAAAGAAACGTCTGAAGTTTTCGGTAACTCTGGCCTTTGAATCTCCTCTGTTCATGCCAAGATTCAAGGAATCGTATATAGAATCGCTCACTCCGCCTATTCTTGTTGAAAAGCCGTGGCTGCTTTCAATTAAGCTCGACTTTTCGATTTTAACAGGCTTTGTGTCATCAATAAACTCAACCAGCACATCGTGGTCGTATCTTAAAGTCATGTTTAGGTTTTTCTTTCCTTCAAGCATGGGCTCTAAGAAGTAATGGTCTCCTTCCCATGTAGGGAGGGATAACACCTTATCTTTATCAACCCACTCTAAGATGCCTTCGTCGCAATCAGTCTTTACTTCGCCCTTAAAGTCGGTTGCTTTATATAAATACATATCGATATCATCGGTTTCGGAATAAAACTTAATAAGCCCCACCATGTGAAACTCGGTAAGGGTGAGACCTGTTTCTTCAAACACTTCTCTCACTACGCACTCGTCCGCGGTTTCACCTTCTTCAAACTTACCGCCTACTCCTATCCACTTGCCCTTATTTATATCCTTATCCTTCTTTACTCTGTGAAGCATAAGATACTTTGAATCTTTTTCAATGTAACAAAGCGTTGTATCAAGCATAGTTTCATTCCTTTTTATAAATCTTTGAAGATTATACCACACAAAAAAAGCCTGTGGGTAATTTACTCACAGGCTTAAGAAACCTTTAATTTCTGCATTCTTTTTTCGTTTTCTTTTCTTCGTACATTTTTTCGTCCGCTCGCCTTAAGCATTCCACCAACCCAATATTTTGATCGAATCGCTCATATCCTATACTTACCGATAATTTGTACGGTTTTGACGCGGTATCGTTGAAGCGCTTTACTTTCTTTCTGATTGTATTTATGGCCTTTTTTACGTCGTTTTCGCTTCCTTTAACGCCTATAATAAACTCATCTCCTCCGGTTCTTGCGCTAAAGATATTGGGAGATGAAAAGCCTGAAAGTATCATGCCTATTGTCTTTATGGCAACGTCTCCTTCGGCGTGTCCGTAGGTATCGTTAATTATCTTAAGGCCGTCCATATCGGCGCTTATTACAAAGAGCCCCGTTCTTTCTTCTTCAAGTTCCTGGGTGGCCTTTAAAAGTGCCAAATCCATGCCGCGCCTGTTATATATTCCCGTAAGATTGTCCATGTTTATTTCAACTCGGTACTGCATGAGCTCTTTGTTCTTTTCATACATGTTTATCTTATCAAGATAATTTGCCAAAGAGTTTGACCATATAACAAACCCAAGCTGAAGCTTCTTTATATCGTCAAAGGTCATTGCGATGTATCCAAGACAGTGGCCCCTAAAGTGAAGGGGAAATACGCTTAATAAAAGGTCTTTTCTATACTTATCCGGTAATATTTCGCTTCGCTCAAAGGTTTCTTTTAACGTGATAAACTCATCTTTTTCTTTGTTAAAAGAAGCCACCAGGCGCATATTTGGCGTATACTCACCGATTTCAGTATACTCTTCGCTTCCTTCATAGTTATCGCAAAGGCACACATATAAATCCTTATATGCTATTTCCAAAGAATTTTTATGGGCTGTCTTAAGTACCTCTTCAACCGTGTTGCAGCTTTCGTATTCGGCGCTTAACACAAGGGATGTATGTACCGCATCTCTTAGGTCCATAAAGGAGTTATAAAGCTTCTCGCTGACTCCCTCCCTCATACAGCTTTTACAGCCGCAGGAGCCTTCCAAGAAGAGTGTTGCGGATATGGGCTGCTCCTTAGCTACTATCTCACCGTTAGAAAGCTTTACAAGGGAATCTAAGGCCTTATAGCCCATTTCAAATGAAGGCGTTTCTACCGTTGCTAAGGGAGGATTTATAAAGAAGGCTTCGTTTATATTGTCATATCCCGAAAGCAAAACATCATCAGGGACATTAATACCTTTTTCTTTTAACGCATGATAAACAGAGATTGCCATATAGTCGTTTGCACAAACAATGGCATCTGGCTTAAATCCATTGGAATAAAAGGTCTCAACCGCCGCTCTGCCCTTTCCTGTCCAGTAGTCGCCCTGGAATATCATATTGTCAAGGATAGGCAGGTTGTGGCGCTCCATGACGGCCTTATAGCCCGCCAAACGCCTTCTTGCATCAAGCATATCGGCACGGCCCGACATATAACAAATCTTTTTACATCCGTGCACGGTAACAAAGTGCTCGATTATTTGCTCCATGGAAGTGCGGTCATCAACCAATATGTTGTAATAATTATCTTCTTGGGTACGCACCGACATAATGGGGCAGTTTGCTTTTTCTTTTATAAGAAAATCGATTTCTTCAAACATTCCGGGAACAGTTAAAGTATCGGGCGCCACCATAATGCCGTCATACTTTGAAAAATCCGGTATGTTCTTTACATTTACTTCACCTATCGTATGAAGATAATTCTTTGAAAAAACGCCGTAATTTGAAAAAATGTCTATGTAAACATCATTTTCAATCGCCGCTTTTTCAATGCCGCAATATAGTTTTGTCTGATAATCCATATAGAGTTCGCCGATAAAAAGCGCAAACCTTTTTCTCATAAAAAAAGCCTCCAATGTAAGTGCTACATTAAGGCTATTTTAGAATTCAAACATAAACATGCTATTAAATTTTGTTAAGATATTTAGCTGCTTTTAAAACCGCAACCTGAGTCTTTCCGTCGTGAATTTCACCTGCAAATATCTTAGAGACTACCTCTTCAATGGGAGCTTCCGAAAGCTTTAAAAACTCGTCATCATCAAGGTCCTGAGAGCCTTTCTTAAGGCCTCTTGCAAGGTACATGGTAATCTTTTCATCACTGTAAGCAGGAGCGGGTAAATAGATGCCAAGGTCGATCCATTCACTTGCTTCATAACCTGTTTCTTCTCTTAATTCACGCTTTGCGGCAAGAAGTCTGTCTTCATCTTTAGAATCAAGCTTTCCTGCAGGAATTTCATAAATCATTCTTGAAACAGGATATCTATACTGCTCTTCCATAATAATTTTTCCGTCATCCGTAACAGGAACGATACAAACGGCACCGATGTGCTCGATTCTCTCTCTCGTAGCGGGTTTACCGTTAGGAAGAAGAATATTGTCCATTTTTACGTGAAGGATTTCACCGTCAAAAACAAGGGTGGAATCAACTTGTCTTTCAGTATAGTCTTTAATCTCAGCCATTGATGCCTCCTTAAAATATAAAAAGAGTGCACGTGGCCGGACTTGAACCGGCACGGTATTGCTACCGAGGGATTTTAAGTCCCTTGCGTCTGCCTATTCCGCCACACGTGCACATAAATGGGGCCTACAGGGCTCGAACCTGTGACCCTCTGCTTGTAAGGCAGATGCTCTCCCAGCTGAGCTAAGACCCCAGATATTCAATTTTAAAAACAAACTTAGAAAAGAAAGCGACCCAAGCGGGACTCGAACCCGCGACCTCCGCCGTGACAGGGCGGCGCTCTAACCAACTGAGCCATTGGGCCAAAAGTGGACCTTCGGGGACTCGAACCCAGGACCGACCGGTTATGAGCCGGTTGCTCTAACCAACTGAGCTAAAGGTCCGCAACCCTTTCGGGAAAATGAGTAATTTAAAAGCCGATGAACGGACTCGAACCGTTAACCTGCTGATTACAAATCAGCTGCTCTGCCATTGAGCCACATCGGCGTTTTGAAAAATGCTACCCTACAATTTAAACATACGAGATGTTAATTGTCAAGGAATAAGTTATGTAATTTTTTAATAACTTAGCTCCCCGAGTAGGGTTTGAACCTACGACCCTCCGGTTAACAGCCGGATGCTCTGCCGCTGAGCTATCGAGGAATATATATATCCAAAAAGTTCAAAATGACTCCGACGAGAATCGAACTCGTGTTACCGCCGTGAAAGGGCGATGTCTTAACCGCTTGACCACGGAGCCGTAGGGTTTGTTCCCATCTGATATAGGAATATAAACCTTAAAAACTGAACACAAAACAGAAGATTTATCCAAGTATTACCCGGAATAACAACCTACTAGGTAAAGCTCTCGACCTATTAGTAACCATCAGCTGAGTACATTACTGCACTTACACCTTGGCCCTATCTACCTC
>JAEEGI010002124.1_pt1 | contig 48932 bp, 33 predicted proteins | sample 8958751 | NCBI WGS metagenome assembly JAEEGI01 (sample SAMN16246545, study PRJNA631951) | gut metagenome | biome: gut microbiome; feature: rumen; material: KS-attached | host: Bos | place: Iran: Karaj | collected 2018-10
TTTTAAGACAGGTTTCTTTTGGTGTACACTAAATCAGATTATACGCAGACAGGATTTCCTTATATTTTTATAGGGTTAATCTGCGAGTCTGTTTTGTGTACACTTTGGCACAAGACAGATTTTTTATTTTATAATTGTCATCCTGAGCTTTAGCGAAGGATCTGACAATATAGTTAGAGGGAAAAAATGGATAAGGATAAAAAATATACAATATTACAAAACCTGTCCTATTGCTTAAAGGAAACCGAAAAAGGATGTCCGAAGCTCCTTGTATTCTGCGTGTGTGTGATAATTGCCAACAGCGCGGTACCGGTCATTGCGGCATTCCTGCCGAAGGTGATAATAGAGGAGATAACAATAGGTTCGGGACTAAAGAGATTATTGCTCATTACGGGAGGCCTGGCTTTAGCTCTGGCTCTGACCCAGACTGTGCAGAAGTATCTTGAACGCATTATATACTGGAATAAGTTCAAGATGAATACGCATTTTTTAAGAAAGATCACTAAGAAGGGACTTACAACCGATTACAGAAATCAGGAGGATGAGCATTTCAGAGAACTCCAGAGCGAGAGTTTCTCTAGCTGTAACGGTAATTTCTCGTACTTTTTGCAGACATATGATGCGGTTGTCATGTTCTTTTCAAACCTGCTCGGGTTTGCGGCATTTGCCGGCATACTGTTTACACTTAATTGCTGGATCATCCTGTTTCTTGTTGTTACTACTCTGGTGAGCTTCCTGCTTAACCGCAAAGTATTAAAATGGGTAGATACAAACATGGATGAGAAGAACGGTTATGAGCATGGAATGCAGTACATAATAGGTGTCTCAAACGATGTGCAGGCTGCAAAGGATATACGCCTGTACAATATGCCGGCATGGCTCGATAAGCTTTATGAAAAGTATATGTCGGGCTTAAAGGGCTGGTACAGGAGATACACCGCCAAGCTGTTCGGGGTATCATCTGTCGATAGCGGTATGTCTCTCATAAGAGAGGGTGCGGTATATGCGTATCTGCTGTACCTGGTCATAGACGGGGATATCACAGTGGCAGAGTTTGTGCTCTACTTCAATGTGGTGGCAGGGTTTTCAACATGGCTCGGAAGCCTGCTCGGACAGGTTAATAACATTAACCGCTTAAGCATAGCCATGAACCGCTTCAGATTATATCTGGAGTATCCGGAGGAGTATAAAAATGAAAACGGGACTAAGATAAAAGATAAGAAAAAGCCCGGAAGGATAGAACTTAAAGATGTATGCTTCAGATATTCCGAAGACGGAGAGGATATCATAAAAGACTTCAACCTTGTGATAGAGCCAGGAGAGCATCTGGCAGTGGTAGGTCTTAACGGAGCCGGCAAGACTACCATGCTGAAACTGATGACCGGTCTTACCGAGCCGTCAAAGGGCAAGGTGCTGTATGACGGGACCGATATCAGGGAATATGTCCGTAATGAATATTATGAACTGTTCGGTGCGGTACTGCAGGACCATTCACTGCTGCCTGTGACCATAGCCGAGATAGTATCGGAACAGCCGGACTATAAGGATATAGATGAGGAAAGAGTGCTCGAGTGCCTTAAGATGGCAGGACTATCGGATAAGATCACAACCCTTCCCGAAGGGATTAAAAGTAAATATGATAAGACCTTCTGGGATGACGGTGTAAACTTCTCCGGAGGAGAGATACAGAAGCTTCTTCTGGCAAGAGCTCTGTACCGTCAGTCTCCCGTGGTGGTACTTGACGAGCCGACTGCTGCACTTGATCCGGTATCGGAGAACCGCCTGTACGAGATGTATGATGAAATGATGAAGGGTAAGTCCACGGTATTTATCTCGCATCGTCTGGCCTCCACCAGGTTCTGTAACCGTATTATACTTATAGAAGGCGGAAGGATCATAGAGGAAGGCACTCATGAGGAGCTGCTGGCTAAAAAGGGCAGATACTATGAGCTTTTTGAGACCCAGGCAAAATACTACAGGGAAAATGAAGGAAAAGAGGTGAGCGGTGATGAGATTTAAGAAGCGTATAGAGAATACAAAACGCGGCTACAGGATACTTGCCAGATACTGCCCCGGTCTTATCAGGGCAAAGGTGCTTCACAGTATTGCAAAGACTCTGGCACCGTTCGTGACCATATGGTTTTCGGCAAGGATCATAAACGAGATATCAAATGACAGGAAAATATCGAGACTTGTGTTATATGTGGCACTCACCATAGGTATCAATTTCATACTTTCCATGGTCAAAAATGTCATGGAGAAAAAGGTAAATGACAAAGAGTCGGGAATGTGGAATTATTTTTCCAAGGTCTTTTCCGATAAGCAGATGGAAATGGACTTTGTAAGCCTCGAGGATCCGGATATAAAGAAGCAGAAGCAAAAGGCGGAAGAGAACCTTTTCATGTTCGGAAACGGATTAGGACAGCTCGTATGGGATACCTCGGGACTGGTAGAGGTATTTATAGGTATAGTTGCGTCCGTTGCACTTACCGTGTCGTTTTTCACTTCAAAGTCCGGAAACGCGGTACTGGATTCACCGGTATGGATCGGCGGACTGCTGTTGATTGTTATCCTGTCGGGGTTTATCACTTCAAAGCTTAAGATGAAGGAGCAGGCGGTATTTGAAAAGTGGACTGACAGCAATGTCTGGTTCAACAGGGCATTCATGTTTTACGGGCATGAGCTGTACTCGGATTCCGCAAGGGCAAAGGATGTAAGGCTCTACCGCCAGGACAGGTTCGCCGACCGTGAAATGCAGAAGCTGCAGGATAACAACGAGAAAGACAACGGACTGTTAAGGACCATGAGTTCCTGTCAGAGCAGGCTGGTGCTGTTTAAAGGGATATGTGCATGCCTGTGTTATCTTCTTGTCGTAGCCAAGGCCGGCCTCGGAGCTTTTGCCGTAGGCAGTATCGTTCAGTATGTCGGGGCTCTGATCAAGATGGTTGAGAGCTTCGGAGAACTGTCGGATGTAATCTCTGAAAATAAGATATATACCGAGCATCTGGAGCATCTGTATGAGTATCTGGATATCCCGAACAGGAAAAATACCGGAAGTGTCCATATAGATGAGAGTATACTTAAAACGGGATGCGAGATAGAGTTTAAAAACGTGTCGTTTAAGTATCCGAACAGTGATAATTATGTGTTAAAGAACATAAATACCAAGCTCAAGACCGGCATGAAGCAGGCTTTTGTCGGACAGAACGGAGCAGGTAAGACCACGTTTGTTAAGCTGCTGTGCAGGCTGTACGATCCGAGTGAAGGGCAGATACTTCTTAACGGAAGGGATATAAGGGAGTATGATTATGATGAATACCTGAAAGTATTCTCATTTGTATTCCAGGACTTTAAGCTCTTGGCATTTACGTTAGGACAGAATATTGCGGCGGATACGGATGTGGACGCTAAGAAAGCGACGGAATGCATTGGGAAGGCTGCTTTTTCGGAGAGATTTAAAGGAATGTCTCAGGGACTTGATACATATCTGTATAAGGATGTGTCCGAAAAAGGAGTACAGATATCTGGCGGAGAAGCCCAGAAGATCGCTCTGGCAAGAGCTTTGTACAAGGATTCTCCGATCATCGTGCTGGATGAGCCTACGGCTGCGCTCGATCCGATAGCCGAGGAAGAGATATACGGTAATTTCAGTAACATCACGGATGACAAAACCGCCATATATATCAGCCACAGGCTGTCATCCTGCAGGTTCTGCGATGAGATAACCGTGTTTGATAACGGCGGTATAGTACAGAAAGGAACACATGAGAGTCTTGTAAAGGATGAAGGAGGCAAATATGCCGAACTCTGGAATGCACAGGCAAAATATTACCGGACCGCATAATTGCAGCCCGGCTGTATTAAATCAGTGTTTTCTGAACAATCCCCTTACGGGACGTATGGCATGTCTGGGACACATTTCCTGACAGCAGTAACATCTGATACATTTTTTGTAATCATAAACGGGAGGAGAAGTCTTCCCGTTTTTAAATTCCACGGCTTTCCCGGGGACAGGGCAGTGGTCGACGCATATGCCGCACTTTACGCACTTGTCCTTATCGATGAACGGACGTCTGGCTATTTTGGTCATGAAGCCCGAGTACTTCATAAGGAAGGTTTTCTTCGGTTTATCCCTTCCGACATCAAATGAGCCGTTGCCGTATTTTTCAAAGAGTTCGTCTTTAGTGATCGTACGGGAGCCGGAATCGGTATTCTGCCCGCCGGGATTACACAATACGATCTCGATCTCGTCTTCCTTATCCGTACCGATACCCATCCTTGTACCCTGTGAGTTGGTAGGTACTACCTCGGGATCGAGATTTATAAGATAGCAGTATACGGTATCAAGTGCCACGGGGTCGGTGGATATGAGGAGTACGTTCATAGGAGTGGGAGTGCCCGCTCCGGGACCGTTTCCTTCCATGGCCGTGATGCCGTCCATGATATGAAGCCTCGGATGCGTGCAGCGGTGGATATCGGCGAGCATTCTCGCAAATACCGTATCGTTGGGGAACTTGACATGTCCTGCGGCTTTACGGTAGCCGCATACAAATCCGTATACGTTTTTGACGGCACCGGTGATGCGCTCTAAGGCATGGGTTTTCATCTTGCATACATTGATGATGGCATCGCTTTCTACTACTTCCCTGCAGAAGTCAAACTCCTTGCAGGTAAGGCCTTCCGGGAAATCGACATGGACATTGTCCGACATGGGAGTAAGCTTTGCACCATACATGGTCTCATCGTTTAATCCGAGCTGCTTCATGGCCCCTTCGCAGCTGCCGTGTCCCGGAGAATCTCCGGTTTTTACGTCGGTATAGCCTTCTTCGGCTAAGAGCCTGAATACGGCACGGAGCACCGCGGGATGAGTGGTGACTGCTTTCTCCGGAGCGGCGGCGCTAAGGAGATTGGGCTTTACCAGTATTTTCTCGTCCGGCTTAATGATGGCCCCGATACCGCCAAGTTCATTAAGACCGCTTTTTATGCAGTTATATACTTTTTCTTCGTCATAGCTGTCACAGGGGATGACCGCAACGGTTGATCTTTTTGCTGACATATATGTTCCTTTCGGGGGAGTGATCGATCAGAGGGACGGTTCTCTGCTTGACCCCTCTGATTGACTATAATTATAAAGGATTCTTCATAAAAATCAATGTAGTATATAATAAAAAGTTATTGCATAAGAAATTGAAATAGGGTAAAATTATAGGGTATGTAAAAATGTATGTTTTATAGGGGGTTATATGAAAAAATTCAGAGTCGATCTTTGGAAGGATTCAGAGTATACATATGCTGCAGCATATGGTTTTATGCCTAATATAATGGCATTTCTTCATGATGAGGATAATGAAAAAAGACGCTGCATGATAGTGGCTCCGGGAGGAGGATACTGCATGTGCGCACCTCACGAGGGAGAGCTCGTGGGGATGGATTTCTATAAGAGAGGATTCAATATCTTTGTTCTTACATATACTACGGATATCACCATGTCGATACCGTTAAAGGATCAGCCGGCTAAAGATATCGCAAGAGCGGTAAGGATCGTAAGGAAGAATGCGGAGGAGTACAATATTGCTCCCGATAAGCTTGCCATATGCGGTTTTTCGGCAGCAGGCCATCTTTGTGCAACACTGGCTACTCATTTTGATGACCTTAAGGATGCGGATCCGGATTACGCGGATATTTCCTGCAGGCCTGATGCGGTGATCCTCGGATATCCCGTTATCACAGCCGGTGAGTATACACATATCTATTCGATACAGGCACTGTTGGGATACAATCCCACTCAGGAGGAGCTTGATTATTATTCACTTGAGAAAAATGTAACAGAGAATACACCTCCCTGCTTTATCTGGCAGACATTGGGCGACAGCCTTGTGCCTGTAGAGAACAGCTATCTGTTTGCAAAAGCATTGAAGGAAAAGAACGTCGGATATGCACAGTATGTATTCCCGTTCGGCGACCACGGTCTTTCGGTAGCAAGCCCCGAGCAGTTCTTCGGATGGCATGGCGGAGAGTATTCGACGGAACAGCTGAACAAAGTTCTTGAGCATGTTAAGGACAATACGCTGATCAATGTATCGGAGCAGCGCAGAAATGAGCTTATGGAGCAGTTCTTCAGTGAGAAAAAGGCTCCCGAGCCTCCGAAGCATGATGAGAACGGAGAGGGACCTAAAATGCCGCAGGGCAATCCTTTCGCGGATATAAGCCTGTGGCCTGAACTTGCATATATATGGATGTCAAGGATCATTTAACAAAGGAGCACTATAGGATAAATGTCGGACAATGGTAAAAAGACACCTAACAGAGGCGGCCGGAGCCAAAACGGTAAAAAGCCCCAGCCTGTGACAAAGAGCAATACCAAAAGTACGGGCAGTCAGACAAAGAACGGAAATTCTGGCAAAAAACCGGCACTTCTTGCCCAGAATATGAACGGCAGGAGAAATGTCGGGAGCAGGAGTCAAAAGAAAGAACCCGTGACCGAGCTTGAAGAAAAGGGATATATTTCAAGAAAAAAGCCTGATGCCGTAAGGGACAGAAATGCAGAGGCAAAGAAGGACGATATTATCATAATCGTCGTGACTCTTGTCTGCATACTTATGGTATTAAGCTATGTCGGTATCTGCGGTATAGTGGGTACAGGCATCAATGCGCTCGTATTCGGCCTGTTCGGAAGGCTCGGATATATACTTCCCTTTATCATATGGGTACTTACCCTGTTTATCATAGCCAATAAGGATAACGGTGTAAGTCCTGTAGGCATAGTCTATGCGGTACTTTTGAGTGCGGTGCTCGGTGCGCTTATACAGCTTGCGGCGGGCGGATTTAATGAAGAGATAGGATTGTTTGACTATTTCACCAACTCAAGCCTTAACTACGAAGGCGAGCTGGCAACATACGGAGGTCTTTTGGGCGGTATGTTTGTTAAGCTTTTATGCCCTCTCGTGGGAAAAGTTGCAACAGTACTGATACTTATAGCCCTGTTACTTATACTTTTTGTCCTCATGACCGGAAAGCCTTTTGTCATGGCCGTATTTAAAAAGATCAGCCGCAGGATTGACGATTACAGGAAGAGAAGAAGCATAGAGCGAAGTGAACAGGATCTCTACGATGATGAGGAAGAACAGGACGAAACATACAGTCATCCCAAGGTAAGATACGGTGTAAGGCGTCTTCCGAGACAGCGTATGGGTACCATGAATGTCGAATTCGGCAAAAAAGGCGCTGACGGAAAGAAAGCCGCCGCACCCGATAAGAAATCCGAGTCCGACAAAAACAGAAAGAATGAATTAAAGAACAGTGTAAAGCCTGAAGATACTACTGTAGTTTCAGACAGCGCAGATACAGCTAAAAGAAAAGCTCCCGGCAGCCTGTATATCCCCGGAGTCGGCAATGTCAGACTCGGCAAGGATGCTTCGGAGGAGATCAGGGAAGAGGATTATACCGATGCCGATTTTGCGGAAGTCGGTGTAAACAATGCGGGACTTTCCGATATGTCTGACGGATATAAGAGGGAAACAACCAGAAAACATGATCCGTTTGAGGAAAGCAGCAAGGTTACATCCATCGGCATGAAGAAGCTTCATTCGGGCAGTACCGGAGCTGACAGCGATGATCCGTCAAGGATAGTTGACATAACGGCTCCTAAGATCAACGATTTTGACAGCTTTACCGATGATTTCCGCGTAGATCTGTCAGAGGATGATGATCTGGACAATGATGTAAAGGATCCCTTCACAGACTCCGGGATCCGTGATATAAGCGACAGGAACCGCAGAAGTGATGATGTGAATGACAGACCTCTGGTGGATAAAAAGACCGCCGAGAGCGTCGATCAGGTAATAAAAGAATATGATGAGAAGCACGGCAGTGCATCAGAGGCTCCCGCAGGCAGCGACAAGGCGGATAAGCTGAAGGAAAAGATAGTACCCGTAGCAGGAGCTGCCGTATTTACCGATATGTCAAAGGAGGCTGCAAAACCTGCGGCACCCGTGATGCCGGAATATAAATTCCCTTCGGTAAAGCTTCTTAATAAGAGTAAGAGCCAGCAGAACAATAACTCTTCAAAGAGGATGGAGCTTGAGAATACCATCAACAAGCTTCAGTCTACATTTGAGAGCTTCGGTGTAGGCGTTAAGGTAACGGATGCCAGCGTAGGACCTACCGTTACGAGATACGAGCTGCTTCCCGATCAGGGAGTAAAGGTTAAGACCATCACGGCATTAAGCGATGATATCAAGCTTGCTCTTGCGGCTCCCGAGATAAGGATCGAGGCACCCATACCCGGCAAAGCTGCGGTAGGTATAGAGGTGCCCAATAAAGAGAGTGCGCCAGTACTGTTCGGCGATCTTATCGATTCCGATGAGTTCAGGAATGCCAAGACCAATCTGGCATTTGTAGTAGGTAAGGATATAGGCGGCAAATCCATCATTTCGGATATAGGCGATATGCCCCATGCTCTTATAGCAGGTGCTACCGGCTCAGGTAAATCGGTATGTATCAACTCGCTTATCATGAGTATCCTGTATAAATCAAAGCCTACCGATGTCAAGATGATCATGATCGACCCCAAGCGTGTCGAGCTGGTCGGATATAACGGCATACCCCATCTGATCGTGCCCGTAGTTACCGATGTAAAGAAGGCAGCGGGAGCTCTGGCATGGGCTGTAGCCGAGATGGACACCAGATACAAGCTTTTTGCTGATGCGGGAGTAAGAGATCTTGCAGCTTACAATAATCATATGGTTGAAAAGTGGATGGAGGAAAGCAATGAGGGCGAGTGTCCCGACAAGCTGCCCCAGATAGTCATCATCGTAGACGAGCTTAACGACCTTATGATGACTGCGAATTCCAAGGATATCGAGTCCGATATAGCACGTCTGACACAGCTTGCACGTGCCTGCGGTATCCATGTTATCCTTGCGACACAGCGTCCGAGTGTCAACGTTATCACAGGTACCATTAAGGCAAATATCCCTACCAGGATCGCATTCTCCGTATCTTCAATAGTCGATTCACGTACCATCCTCGATCAGGCCGGTGCGGAAAAGCTTTTGGGAAAGGGAGACATGCTGTACTATCCGAGAGGATATGCAAAGCCTGTACGTCTTCAGGGCGTATATGTTTCCGATAAAGAGGTTAACGATGTTGTGGACTTCATCAAGAAGCAGTATAAAGAGATGAAGTACAATGACATAGTGAGCAAGCATATCGACGAGAAAGCTGCAGGAAAGCCCCAGGCCAAGGACGACGGAGGACAGCAGGACCAGGATGCGAATGACGAGTTCTTTGAGGATGCCGGCAGACTTATAATAAAGAAGCAGAAGGCTTCGGTAGGTATGCTCCAGCGTGAGTTCAGGATAGGCTTTAACCGTGCGGCCAGGATCATGGACAATCTTGCGGAGGACGGAGTGGTTGGACCCGAGGAGGGTACCAAGCCCAGAAAGATACTGATGACACTTGAAGAATTTGAGGCATATCTGGCTCAGAATGGGCAGTAAACCGTATCGAAAATATTTTTTGAAAAATGTGTTGACAAACGAACATTAGTTTGCTATTATAGTTTTTGTAATGATCAGTGTAAAAGTGTGTAAAGTACTAAAAAGTGTGTAATCAAAGGAAAGGGGAGCCGTTTATACGGCATCTGATTTATGGCTAGAGAAAAAGAGAGCAAAACAATCGCAGCAGATGACAACAGACAGAGAGCATTGGAGTCAGCTCTTGCACAGATTGAGAAGAACTTCGGAAAAGGTTCCGTCATGAAGCTTGGGGATAAAAGCGCCCATATGAACATCGAGACTGTATCTACAGGCTGCTTAAGCCTTGACCTTGCTTTAGGTCTCGGCGGAGTACCTAAGGGCAGGATCATCGAGATCTACGGACCCGAGTCCAGCGGTAAGACCACCGTTGCACTTCATATGGTAGCAGAGGTTCAGAAGAGAAACGGTATTGCAGGATTTATAGATGCAGAGCATGCACTTGATCCCGTATATGCTAAGAACATCGGTGTAGATATTGATAATTTATATATTTCCCAGCCTGATAACGGTGAGCAGGCTCTTGAAATAGCTGAGACCATGGTACGTTCCGGTGCGGTGGATATCATCATCATCGACTCCGTAGCAGCACTTGTTCCCAAGGCTGAGATAGAGGGCGATATGGGTGATTCACATGTCGGACTTCAGGCAAGGCTTATGTCTCAGGCATTGAGAAAGCTTACAGGTGTTGTCAGCAGGACTAACTGTATAGTAGTATTTATCAACCAGCTCCGTGAGAAGGTCGGCGTTATGTTCGGTAATCCCGAGACCACCACAGGCGGCCGTGCTTTGAAGTTCTATTCATCCGTCAGAATGGATGTCCGCAGGATTGACAGCATCAAGAGTGCCGGCGAAGTTATCGGTAACAGGACCAGGGTCAAGGTTGTTAAGAATAAGATCGCTCCTCCTTTTAAAGAGGCTGAATTCGATATCATCTACGGTAAGGGTATCTCTAAGATAGGAGATATCATTGACCTTGCAGCCAACGACAATATCATAGTTAAGAGCGGCTCATGGTTCTCATATAACGGAGAAAAGATCGGACAGGGCAGGGACAATACCAAGCAGTTCCTTGCAGAGCACCCCGAGATTGCCGATGAGATCGAGAAGAAGGTACGTGACAAGTACGTGATCAAGCCTGAGGATATAGAGGAAGAGGCTGACGAGGAGCTTCCTGATGATCTTGAGGATTAAGTATTATTTATATAAGTGAATTATAAGGGCAGGTATTATGACGGTTTATAACTTTCGTTCGCCTGCCCTTTTTTCATATAAGAAGGAGAAAGAATGGAAATAACATTTGGGAATACGATCACAAAAAAAACTCCCGTATATGCTGACGGAGAGCTGCTCGGAGCGTTGTATCCTAAGGAACTCGTGACATACGGGCTTGAGGACGGAGGGGATGTATCTTTAGAGACGATAGAGCAGATATTAAAAGAGACCCTGATCCCGAGAGCAAAGAGATACGCGATGAATCTTCTCATAAAGTCGGATAAGACGGAGACGGAGCTTCTGCGTAAGCTTAAAAGTGCCGGATACGGGGAAGAAGCAGGGAAAGCGGCTTTAGAGTATGTCAAAAGCTTCCATTATATAGATGAGCTCCGTACGGCGGAAAGCTATATTAGGACCAAGATGGATTATGCGAGTGAAAAGGAGATAAGGTATAAGCTTGAGGAAAAAGGTATCAACTCCGAGACTATAGATATGGCTTATGATAATATTACCGAAGACGGTGAGGCTGAAGATCCCGAACTTAAGGCAGCAATGAATTTTGTAAGAAAAAAGCTCGGAACTAGGGCTGATTCTGAAGATGAGCTTCCTTATGAAGAAAAGCAGAAGCTTTTGGCAGCCGCATTCAGAAAGGGCTTCAGACAGGAAAGCATCAAATATGCACTTAAAACACTAAACAAATCATATTAATTCTATTTAAATTGCCTGTTTACTTTTCAGTGTAATATGTGGTATTATCATATCCTGTAATCATCCGAAATGTTTATTTGTTACAAGGTTATATTTCGGTATGTAGATTAAAACAGTATAATAGGAAACAAGGAGAACAAAATGAAAAAGTTTAGGTATTTACTGTTAACCTGTCTGCTGATCATGGCAATGGCTCTTTCTGCATGTTCGGGAGATACTGATGATGATGAGACATCGGGCAGAAGACGCCGCAAAGATGATGATACGGAAGAAGTATCGATTACTCCCACAGAAGATGTAACTCCTACCGAGGAGCCTGCTACTACATATGAGATAACTCCTACGGCTGAGCCTACGGAGACACCTACTCCTACAGAAGAGATAACTCCTACCGAGGAGCCTACTCCCACCGAGGATCCTGCTCTTATCACCGGCAAGTATGCCGATGAAGATATGGATTATGACCTGCCTGAATTAATAGCGTTAGGTGTAGCTTCAAGATCTGATGGAGAATGGTCACAGGATTCAGATAATTATCACCAGGTTATCGCAGTAAGCTTTAACCCTGTGCTTATAAGTGAAGAGGATAAGGTAAAGTATCCCGCTCTTGCTGAAACACTTGCATATCAGAGAGATGAAGATGCAGCCATGATCGAGGATGATTTCAGATATTACCGCGACATGTATACCGAGTACGGTGAGTGTGAAGATGCCTTATACTTTACATATGACAGCTACAACATATTAAGAGCTGATTCTTATGTAGTCAGCCTTGAAAACGTAAATTCAAGCTATGCAGGAGGAGCACATCCCTATACCGCAAAGAAAGGTGTATCGATCGATCCCGTTACAGGAGAATATCTTAAGATTTCAGATGTATGTAACGACTGCGATTCCCTTGCGGAAATGATAGCTTACAAATTAGAGGAAAAGTACGGATTATGGTCAGATGACGGAGACAGCGAGTTCTTTGACAAGGCCATCGATTATATTGCCGACCAGATAGCCAATGACCAGATCTGTTTTGCTATCGGCAACGAAGGAGTTACATTCTACTTTTCACCTTATGAGTTAGACGGCACATCATATGCTGACGGAAATCTTTCCGCTACATTCTCATTCTATGATACCATAGTTGTGGATGACGGTGAGCCTAAGCTTATAGGTCTGTTTAAGAAAAAATACCGTACCGTTCCCGAAAAGTATATGAGAACCCTTTCTTTAGGAGATGAGCTTGAAGTAAGGAACCTTGTCTCCGATGATGACGGAGAGTTTGATACATTAAATGTTTATGCTCTCGGTTATGATGAGTGGGGCGATTTCAGAGGTGTAGGAATCCAGATAAATGGCGAGACTGTATTTGAGAACGAGCAGATATACGGATATGAAAGTGATATGTATCTGTACAGAAACGATATCAATGAGACCACATTCATTATAATACATCTTGTTCAGGACAGCGAAGATGATGATATGTTTGTTCTGGCTATCGGTGATGACGGTATTGTCACTGAGACCGAGAGTGAATATTACGGTATTTCACCTGTAAGCATCATAAGCAGATACGGCGAAGAAGAGTGGGATAATGATTATTCTTACAAGACATTATTCGATCCGGACGGATTTTTGGCACTTACCAGAAATGATGTATTAGGAACCAATTTTGAGACCGGAAAGTACTGTATCAATGATGAAGGCAGGATCGAACGCGTAAGCAAGTACCTTGATTTCTCAAGCGGATTTGAACTTACCTTAAAGCAGGATTTCAAGGCCGGCATGATCGATCCCGAGCATATGTTCAATGAGGATTCCGATGTTCCCGGAGAGTTTGATATCGAGGTAGAGCTTACGGCAGGAGAGAAGATCTATCCTAAGAAGACAGACGGTGACAGGCTTGTATTCTTTACCACCGATAACGGCGAATGGGGCATGTTCCAGATGGATGAGCAGTTCGGATACCTTAACGGAGTAGCTGTATGGGATATCTTTGACGGCATAATATTTGCTGACTGATCCCGTATATACAAGGTTTACCAAAAGAAATACATAATTAACAATATACAAATGTCCGCTTTATGCGGACATTTTTTTTGTTTTTAAAAAAAGGTGTTGCAAAACGCATTTTAATCTGTATAATGGTATTTGGTGAAAATTGGAAAAATTTTAATCATGGAGGTAAACGATGAGTAACTCAACAAAATTGTCCGCTCGTGACCGTATCGCCACGCTGCTGGACGACAATAGTTTTGTAGAGATCGGAGCACTTGTAACAAAGAGAAATACCGATTTTAATCTACAGACAAAAGAAGCGCCTTCAGATGGTGTTATCACCGGATACGGCGTTATAAACGGAGCTCCTGTATATGTATACAGCCAGGATGCTTCAGTACTTGCCGGAACTATCGGCGAGATGCACGCAAAGAAGATCGCTAATGTTTATGATCTTGCAATGAAGTGCGGTACACCCGTTATCGGTCTTATTGACTGTGCAGGTTTAAGACTTGAGGAAGCTACCGATGCTCTTGAGGGTCTCGGTGAGATCATGTCAAGACAGTCTATGGCTTCAGGACTTATCCCTCAGATTGCTGCAGTATTCGGAAAGTGCGGCGGCGGTTTAGGCATTTCGGCAAACATGAACGATTTTGTATTTGCTACAGAAGAAGCTAAGCTTTTTGTTAACACTCCCAATGCCATCAAGGGCAACAATGAGGGCAAGTGTGATTCTGCTTCAGCTGCATTTAAGGCTGAGTGCGGTGAGATCGATTATGTAGGTAAGGATGACGTTGATGTACTTAACGCCGTAAGAGAGCTTGTTTCCCTTATTCCTTCCTGCAACGAGGATGAGGCTGTTGCAGCTGATTCTACAGACGATCTTAACCGTGAGACTCCCGAGCTTGCATCACTTCTTGCAGACGGCGCTAAGGCTGCTGCAGCACTCGGTGATGACAATGCGTTCTTTGAAGTAAAGAAGGATTTCGGAAAGTCAATGGTTACAGGCTTTATCAAGCTTGACGGTGCTACCGTAGGTGTAGTTGCCAACAGAACCGCTGTCTTAGGTGATGACGGAAAGGCTTCCGAGAAGTTTGATCCCCTCCTTACCGTAAACGGTATGAGAAAGGCATTTACATTCGTTAACTTCTGTGATTCATTTAATATACCCGTACTTACTCTTACCAACGCTGAAGGCTTCTGCAACTGCTGCCTCGACGGTGAGAAGAGAATGGCTACAGCTGCTGCTAAGCTTACAGCTGCATTTGCCAACGCTACAGTACCGAAGGTTAACTTAATAGTTGATAAGGCCATCGGTTCAGCATACACAGTTATGAACTCAAAGGCACTTGGTGCTGATATGGTATTCGCATTAGAGGGTGCACAGGTAGGTCCTATGAAGCCCGAGCTTGCAGCACAGATTGTTGCAGCTGACGGTGATAAGACCGCTAAGGCAGACGCTGAGGCTATGATCAAGGCTCAGATTTCTGCAGAAGCTGCTGCAAGACGCGGATATGTTGATAATATCATTACTGCTGATTCAGCAAGAAAGAACCTCGTTTATGCTTTCGAGATGCTCTATTTAAAGGAAGAGGGCCGTCCCGACAAGAAGCATGGAACTATTTAAGTGAGGTAGGACTATGACATTAAATACTTTATTATCCGTATTTTTCCTCGCAAGCGAAGCAGGTAAAGATATAACATACGGTGAGGCAGGTCTTAATACTGCCATGGGTCTCGGAATCGTATTCTGTGCCCTCGCATTCATCTCACTTGTGATCACACTTGAAGGAAAGATATTCGGTGCTTTAGGCAAAAAGAAAGCAGCACCTAAGACTCCCGAGGTTCCTGCTGTTGCAGCTCCTGCTGCAGTAGAGGAAGTGATCGAGGACGAAAGTGATGATACAGAGCTTGTAGCTGTCATCACCGCTGCAATATATGCATATGAAGCAGAAAACGGCGGAGAAGTTCCCGCAGACGGACTTGTTGTTAGAAGCATAAGACGTATGGGCTATGCCAGATAATATTAGATTGATTTATTTAGGAGGTTAATTCCATGAAAAATTATACCATTACGGTAAATGGCAATGTTTACGAAGTTTCAGTAGAAGAAGGCGGCGCTGGTGCAGCTCCCGCTATAGCAGCTCCCAAGGCTGCAGCACCTAAGGCAGCTCCCAAGGCAGCACCTAAGGCTACAGGCGCAGCAGGCAGCGTAAAGATCGAGGCTCCCATGCCCGGCAAGATCCTTGGTATCAAGGCTAACGTTGGTGATGCAGTTAAGAAGGGTCAGGTTATCATGATCCTTGAAGCTATGAAGATGGAGAATGAGATCGTTGCTACACAGGACGGAACAGTTGCAAGTATCAATGTAGCAGTTAACGCAGCTGTTGAAGCAGGCGATGTTCTTGCAACATTAAACTGATAACAGGAAGCAATTCTATCTGTCTTCCTTTCGGATGACAGGATAGTACAAATTATAACAGAAACGGAGAGTTTTATGGATTACGTAATTGATACATTGAGCAACCTCGCCGAGCAAACCGGTTTTGCGAAGCTGGGCTGGGGAAATGTCCTCATGATCCTGGTTGCGTTCATATTCTTGTATCTGGCCATAGGAAAAGGCTTTGAGCCGCTCCTTCTCGTTCCGATTTCATTTGGTATGCTTCTTGTTAATATGTATCCTGAAATCATGTACGAAAAGGGTCAGGTTCTTGCAGATGGTACTGTTGTTGAGAGTACCGGTTTGCTCAGATACTTCTTTACTCTTGATGAGTGGGGCATAATGCCTTCACTGATATTCATGGGTGTAGGTGCAGGTACGGACTTCGGTCCCCTTATCGCCAACCCTGTCAGCTTCCTTTTGGGAGCAGCTGCACAGCTCGGTATTTTCGTAGCTTACTTACTTGCTATAGTATTCGGTTTCAACGGAAAAGCAGCAGCAGCTATCTCCATCATCGGCGGTGCTGACGGCCCTACATCTATATTCCTTGCCGGAAAACTCGGCCAGACAAACCTTATGGGACCTATCGCAGTTGCGGCATATTCATACATGTCACTGGTTCCCATCATCCAGCCGCCTATCATGAAGCTGTTTACAACTGATAAGGAAAGAAAGATCAAGATGACACAGCTTCGTCCGGTTACAAAGCTTGAAAAGATACTTTTCCCTGTAATCATTACAGTTGTTGTAGTACTTATACTTCCGAGTACCGCTCCTCTTATCGGTATGCTTATGCTCGGTAACCTGTTCAGAGAGTGCGGCGTTGTTAAGCAGCTTACTGAGACAGCTTCCAACGCACTTATGTACATCGTAGTTATCTTACTTGGTACTTCCGTTGGTGCATCTACCAGTGCTGAAGCATTCCTTAAGGCAGATACATTAAAGATCGTTGCATTAGGACTTCTTGCATTCGGTTTCGGTACCATGGGCGGTGTGCTTTTAGGAAAGCTCATGTGCGTACTTACACACGGCAAGATCAATCCTTTGATCGGTTCTGCAGGTGTTTCCGCGGTTCCTATGGCAGCACGTGTATCACAGAAGGTCGGATCCGAATACGATCCCACAAACTTCCTGCTCATGCATGCTATGGGACCTAACGTAGCCGGTGTTATCGGTACTGCGGTTGCAGCCGGTGTATTCATGGCTATCTACGGAGTTAAATAATCAATTATTATTAATTTGAAAGGAAAATAAAACAATGGCTGATAAAAGACCGGTAAAAATTACTGAGACCATCCTTCGTGATGCTCATCAGTCTCTTATAGCTACCAGAATGCCTACCGAGCTTATGCTCCCCATCGCTCCTAAGATGGATGAAGTAGGATATCATTCGGTAGAGTGCTGGGGCGGTGCTACATTTGATGCCTGCCTTAGATTCTTAAAGGAAGATCCTTGGGAGAGACTTAGAAAGCTTAAGAGCTGCTTCAAGAAGACAAAGCTTCAGATGCTTTTCCGTGGACAGAATATCTTAGGTTATAACCACTATGCAGATGACGTAGTTGAGTATTTCGCTCAGAAGTCAGTTGCAAACGGTATCGATATCGTAAGAATTTTCGACTGCTTAAATGACCTTCGTAACCTTGAGACAGCTGTTAAGGCTACCAAGAAGGAAGGCGGACATGCACAGATCGCTCTTTCTTATACATTAGGTGATGCTTATACCTTAGAGTATTGGGAGAAGACAGCTAAGCAGATCGAGGAACTCGGTGCAGATTCCATCTGTATCAAGGATATGGCAGGCTTACTTGTTCCTTACGAGGCTACACGTCTTGTTAAGGCATTAAAGGCAGGTTCAAAGCTTCCCATCCAGTTACATACACATTACACCTCAGGTGTAGCTTCCATGACATACATGAAGGCTGTTGAGGCAGGCTGCGATATCATCGATACAGCTATGTCACCTCTTTCAATGGGTACTTCACAGCCCGCTACCGAGGTTATGGTAGAGACCTTCCGCGGTACAGAGTATGATACAGGACTTGACCAGAACTTACTTGCAGAGATCGCTGCTTACTTTGCTCCTTACAGAGAGGAGTGCTTAAAGAACGGCCTTCTTAATCCTAAGGTTATGGGCGTTAATATCAAGACACTTCAGTACCAGGTACCCGGCGGTATGCTTTCCAACCTCGTATCACAGCTTAAGGAAGCTCATGCTGAAGATAAATTTGAGGCAGTGCTTGAGGAAGTTCCCCGTGTTCGTAAAGACTTCGGTGAGCCCCCGCTTGTTACACCTTCAAGCCAGATCGTTGGTACTCAGGCAGTTCTTAACGTACTTCAGGGCGAGAGATATAAGATGGTTACAAAAGAGTCCAAGAAGATCCTTTCAGGTGAATTCGGACAGACCATCAAGCCTTTCAACAAGGAAGTACAGAAGAAGTGCATCGGCGATGTAAAGCCCATCACCTGCCGTCCCGCAGATCTTATCAAGCCCCAGCTTCCTCAGTTCAAGGAGGAGTGCAAGGAGTGGATCCAGCAGGAAGAGGATGTTCTTTCATACGCTCTGTTCCCTCAGGTTGCTACTGACTTCTTTAAGTACAGACAGGCACAGCAGAAGGGCGTAGATGTAGCTGCAGCTGATACAGCTAACAAGGCATATCCTGTTTAATTAAAAACCAATAAAGTTTACGGGCTCTGTCCGGACAGCATCCCGACTTAATTGTCACAAAAGACAATTAAGATCGGGAACTATCCGTCACGAGCCCTTTTTTTACTCATTTTTTTAACGGAAAAAACGGGGACACGGATTGTTTTTCGGGACACTCTTTGGAGTGTGTCCCGGGAAATGATCCGTGTCCCCGTTGGTTACGTTAGACTTAAATATATTTAATGGTACCCGGTCCCTGTCTGTTACTCGGTTCGAAGAGCAACCACAGGATCCTTCTTTGCGGCACTTCTTGAAGGAATGATGCCTGCGATAAGTGTCAGCAGCATACTGATGAGTACAAGTATTGCAGCGACATATATCGGAAGTCTTGCACTTAAGTTCTCAATACCGGTCACTGAATGCAGTATCGCATTAATGGGGATGCACAGGATATATGTTACTATAACTCCCAGCATACCGGAGGTAAATCCTATGATAACCGTCTCGGCATTGAACATGCTTGATACATTTCTCTTTGATGCACCGATAGCACGCAGGATACCGATCTCTTTTGTTCTTTCCTGTACTGATATGAGTGTGATGACTCCGATCATTATGGAAGAAACGATAAGCGATACAGCTACGAAAGCGATAAGTACATAAGTTATGGCATTGATGATCGTGGTAACCGATGACATCATGATACCGACGATATCGGTGTATCTGATCTCTTTTATCTCATCTACAGTGTTGTTGTATGCGGTAATGGTATCCGCAATGATATCTTTATTGGCAAATGATGATGCGAAAAGATTGATGGAAGAGGGGTTATCCTTATCTACCAGACATAAGCTCTTTAAGATCGAATCATAGTCTGAAGGAGAGAACTCCATGGTATCATCAAACATCACTGCACACTGCTCATCGCTAAATGTCTTAAGTGTCATGTCAAGCATAGCGGAAAGCTGTGCTGTACTCATAGCAGCCAGCTGTTCCTTAACCTGCTCTGAATACTGTGCCAGAAACTGTTCCCTCATGGAAGTCTTAAACATTTCCGTTAATTCTTCTTCACTCATGTTTGAAAGGTATCCGGCGATCTGTTCCTCTTTCATGCCTGTCTGCGCTATAGCACCTTGTATCATCTGCTGGAGCATGGTATCCTTATCAAGACTTGAAAGTGTCTGCTGGATGGTCTGGTCTATAAGCTCATCGGAAGGAGTGCTGGCGATCTTTGTATAGAGAGCAGCTCTTCCTTCTTCATCAAGGCTGTTTACATATTCGTGGAATTTAGCAGCTTTTTCTTCTGTTGTAAATTCATCCGAGCCTTTGAAGGGAAGTCCTGTAAGGACATCGGTATCCTTTGAAGCAAGCTGGGCTTTTACAACATCAGATTCTTTTGCATGATCGATAATATAATCGGTAAGGAGTGAGGTATAACCGATATGACCGTTTTCCTGAACACCGATCGCATTGTCCGAAACCTTGGCGACTCCGCATACCTTTAATGAAAGTCCGTTATCATAAAGGTACTTAAGACCTGTGGTGGTTTCCCTTAAGTCGGAATATGTACCGGTTGCTTCATCATAAATGTAAGCATCGCAGGGAAGTACGGTCTTAAACTCTAAGTTGCAGATATCCTCGTAACTCCATTTCTGTTCCCTGACTTCTAAGGCTTCATGCTTAATAACGGCCTCCATGTTCCTGTCCATTTCCTCTTTGCTCTTTAAACCGAGAGCATAGAGTGTCAGGTCATTAAGTTCGTTATGTTCGTCAACAAAAAGGATTATCTCGTTATAAGCTGTGGGCCAGTTGCCGTAAAGGATATCGTATTGTTCCTTAAGAACGGGATTGATCACATCACCGTCATTTCCGGGAAGCATTTCCTTCCAGAGAGCCGCACTGTTTTCCATAAATGAGTTTGACTGTGCACCTAAAGCAGAAGACTGGCTGATGGACATCATCATGGACATATCGATACCCATGAAATCCTTTATCATATCAGTCATAATCTGCGAAGCATCTGAGAGAATGATATCGCCTTCAAGGTTCTTGGTATAGATCTTCAGGTTAGTATTATAAGTATACTGAATTCCCAAAAGAGCATTTTTAAACTCGGATTCGGGATTGGCACGTTCGGCTTCGATATACTTTTTAAACGAAACGAGGTCATTTTCCCTGCTCTCTAATGTGTTAAGGGAATTTACCAGCTCATATATCATGTTTTTCTGGTAGATGGCATCATTATCGTGCTGGATCGTCGACTCGGCCTTCCCCATAAATGTTGTAAGCAGGCTGCTCATATCTACAGTTGAAGCCTGTATGGTGATGGGATAAGCGGACAGTGTCTGTTCCTGTACGTTATCTATAAACTCCGTAGCTCCGTTTGATGTGGCATAGATAAGTGCGATACCTATAATACCGATGGAGCCCGCAAAGCTTGTAAGGATCGTACGTCCTTTCTTTGTAAAAAGGTTTTTGAGTGACAGACCAAAGGCAGTCCAAAGAGACATGGAAGGTTTCTTGGTCTTATGGGACTCAACTTCTTTCTTTTTTGCAGCTTCAAGCTCTTTTGCGTATTCTTTGTCGTCTAATGGAGCCGAATCATCGGTGATAACACCGTCGAGCATCCTGACTATACGTGTCGAGTACTTGTTTGCCAGTTCAGGATTGTGGGTAACCATGATGACCAGACGGTCCTTGGCTATCTCCTTTAATATATCCATAACCTGGATACTGGTCTCGGTATCAAGTGCACCGGTAGGCTCATCAGCAAGGATGATATCAGGATTGTTTACGATCGCACGTGCTATGGCCACACGCTGCATCTGACCACCGGACATTTCCGAGGGTCTTTTTTTCATCTGGTCCTTTAATCCTACTTTTTCCAAAGCTTCCTTGGCACGCCTGCGGCGTTCTGCCTTTGATACACCTGATAATGTAAGTGCCAGCTCTACGTTGGTAAGTACATTCTGATGAGGGATCAGATTGTAGGTCTGGAATACAAAACCGATGGAATGGTTACGGTAAGCATCCCAGTCACGGGCTTTGTACTCTTTGGTACTTTTCCCGTTGATCACAAGGTCACCGTCTGTATACTTGTCAAGACCGCCTATGATGTTAAGCATGGTGGTCTTGCCGCATCCGGAAGGACCGAGGATGGAAACGAACTCGCTTTCCCTAAACTGCAGGCTTACACCCTTTAAAGCGTGTACCTCTTCCCCGCCTGCGGGATAGTTTTTGATTATATTATTCAGTTCGAGCATTACAGCCTCCTAAATACATTAATAAAACAGTGACTATTTTGCTACTAAAATCGGAATTTGTCAATGTTATTCTTTGTATATTAATATTTATTTAACAATATCGGAAAAAACCAAATATATTTGCAACCGAAAACAAAAAAATAATGGTTGACATTTTGAGTTCTTTCCTATAAACTTGTAGCAGTCAGTTAAGAATGTAAAATAAAAGAAGACTGAAGTTTTTAGGAGGATATTATGAAGCATATTAAGACTGTTGAAACACGCAATCTTTGCGAGAGCGCAAAGAAGGGCGGATGCGGCGAGTGCCAGACCTCATGCCAGTCAGCATGCAAGACCAGCTGCGGTATCGCTAATCAGAAATGTGAGAAGAGCGATAAGGAGAAATAAGAATGAAGGATATCGCCTCTGAACGGAGGCGGTATTTTTTTTCGTGAACAGTAAACATACGGCCGTAGCGGCTGTGGGATAAGTAAAATATATAAAATAAGGAAACGGTATTAAAATGATCCATCAGTATAAATCAGGCGGGATGAACATAGTGCTAGACGTCTGTTCCGGTTCGGTACATGCGGTTGACGATGTGACATACGATATGATCGCCGCATACGAAGATATAAATAATGAGACAAAAGAAACAACTAAGGAAACCGTCTTTAATGAACTTAACTCAAAATACGGGACTGACATGGAAGAGCTTTCGGAAATCTATGATGAGATAACCGAGTTAAAGGATGCAGGAAAGCTTTTTGTGGAAGATACGTATGAGGATATGGCAGGAGAGCTTAAGGCCAGGACCTCCGGTGTGGTAAAGGCTTTGTGCCTGCATGTAGCTCATACCTGTAACCTTAACTGTTCTTACTGCTTCGCCAGTCAGGGAAAATTCCATGGCGAGAGAGCACTTATGAGTGCAGAGGTCGGAAAAAGAGCAATGGATTTCCTGATCGAGAACTCAGGCAGCAGACATAACTTAGAGGTGGATTTTTTCGGCGGCGAGCCTTTGATGAATTTTGATGTGGTAAAGGAAGTCGTGGAGTATGCCAGAAGCATAGAGAAAAAGCATAATAAGAATTTCAGGTTTACACTGACTACCAATGGCGTGCTTATAGACGATGACGTGATAGAATATGCAAATAAGGAAATGAGCAATGTTGTTCTTTCCTTAGACGGCCGTAAGGAAGTGCACGACAGATTCCGTGTGGACTATGCCGGCAACGGAAGCTGGGAGAAGATAGTACCGAAGTTCCAAAAACTGGTAGAAGCCCGCGGCGGAAAGAATTATTATATGCGCGGAACATTTACGCATCTTAATCCTGACTTTTTGGAAGATATCAAGGTAATGCTTAACTTAGGCTTCAGGGAGCTCAGCATGGAGCCGGTCGTATGTGCAAAGGGCGATCCCATGGCACTTACGGAAGAAGATCTTCCTATAGTATATGAGCAGTACGAGAAGCTGGCGGAGCTTATGCTTCAGAAAGATAAGGAGGGTGATCCTTTTACCTTCTATCATTATATGATAGATCTTAAGGGAGGTCCCTGTATATATAAGAGGATATCCGGCTGTGGCTCGGGTACGGAATATATGGCAGTCACTCCGTGGGGAGATCTGTTCCCATGCCATCAGTTTGTGGGTGATGCCGCATTTAAGCTCGGAGATATCTGGAACGGCGTAACGGCTAAAGCCGTACAGGAGGATTTTGCATCCTGTAACGTATATGCACGTGAAGAATGCAAAAACTGCTGGGCAAGGCTGTACTGTGCGGGGGGATGTGCTGCAAATGCATATCATGCCACAGGCTCGGTACGCGGTGTGTATGAATCGGGCTGTAAGCTCTTTAAGAAGAGACTTGAATGTGCGATCATGGTTGAGGTAGCAAGAACACTTGGGGAATAATGTGTCAAATAGGACTGTCACCATTGACATATTTATGTACTTAATAATAGGAGAGGGATATGAATACACCGATATACGACTTTGTAAAAAATTATGCTTCAAAGAATCCTGTAAGGCTTCATATGCCCGGACATAAGGGAAACTGCGTCAATGAAGGCACAACTGCGGGTTCATGGACGGATCAGGTTTCAAAATATGATATAACCGAAATAGACGGGGCTGATTATCTGTCAGCCCCTTGCGGTATTATTGCAGAGAGTGAAGCAAACGCCGGCAAACTATTCGGGTGCAATACTTTTTATTCTACGGAAGGTTCCTCTCTTTGTATCAGAGCCATGCTTTTCCTTATTAAGAAAAGAGCCAATATCAAAGGGAATCAGCGTCCGATGATACTTGCCGGAAGAAATGCCCATGCATCATTTGTAAATGCTGCAGCCTTGCTTGATATAAGTGTGGACTGGATAATGCAGAAGGGAACCGATTCATATGAGAGCTGCACCATCACGGGTGATGATATCGAAAAAGTGATAAACGGATATTTAAATTCAGAATATCTTATAAAAAAACTGCCGGATGCGGTATATATAACAAGCCCGGATTATCTGGGGAATGTGACGGATATCAGGGAAATAGCCGAAGTATGTCATAAACACGGGATACCTCTTTTGGTAGACTGTGCTCACGGGGCATATCTTAAGTTTTTAGACAGTTCGCTTTATCCTACGGACTTGGGAGCAGATATGTGCTGTTCGTCAGCACACAAGACCCTTCCCGTACTTACGGGAGGAGCTTATCTGAATATTCAAAAGAATGCGGATCCGTTTTTTACGGAAAATGCAAAGCAGGCACTGTCTGTGTTTGCAACTACCAGTCCTTCGTATCTGATATTACAGTCACTTGATATCTGTAATAAGTATATTTATGAAAAGACCGAAAAAGGAAACAATGTTTTCCAAAAAGAAGCTGAAAAAGTCGGAAGATTAAAAGAGGCTTTAATTAAGGCAGGATATACTTTGACAGGCAATGAAGCATTAAAGATAACATTGACGGTATCGGACGGGGACAGATTGGCAAAGGACCTTGCGACAGAGAATATATTTGCCGAATACCATGATAAGGATCATTTAGTGATGATGTTCGGACCGGAGACCACCGATGATGATTATATAAAAATACAGAATGCACTGGAAAAATATGCCTCCGGACAAACAGAAGTCAAAAAGGAAGCAACAGACTTAGGGAAAAGCGGAACAGGCAGAATAGAAACTCCCCGAAGAGTGATGTCCATGCATGATGCCCTTTTTGCAAAGACCGAGCAGGTTGAAGCAAAGGACTCTGTAGGAAGGACGCTGGCAGAGCCTGTGATCAGCTGTCCGCCGTGTGTTCCGCTGTATGTATACGGGGAAAAGATAGGCGAAGACATATTGGAATATACGCCTGAACAGAAAAAGGTTACGGTTGTATGCACAAAAAAGTAATATAAATGTAAGGAGGAGGAACGGCATTTGTTGTTCCTTCTCTTTTTGTTGACCAACTTTATTTTTTTTGATATAATGATAAATTGGTATTTTATGGAGGATTATAAGAATGAAGCTTTATAAAAGAGATCCTGAGTTTTACGGCAGGGTGTTTAAGCTGGCACTGCCTATTGCGTTCCAGAGCCTGATCACAACGGGTGTAAATATGCTGGATAACATAATGGTAGGTCAGCTTCAGGATGAAAAGATAACTGCAGTCGCTCAGGCTAATGTATTTATAGGAATATATCATATCCTGTGTATGGGACTCGGTATGGGTGCATCCGTACTGGTATCGAGGTACTGGGGTATGAAGAATTCGGATAACGGCAATAAAGAGGAAGCAGGACATGCCTTAAAGCAGACCGTGACTTTGATGCTCAGGCTTGCTATGGGACTTGCAGCGATATTTGCGATCATTACGGCAGTTATGCCAAAATCTATAATGTCCATATATACGGATAACCCTGTAGTTATGGAATTCGGTGCCAATTATTTTAAGTATTCGATCCCTACGTATTTCTTCTTAGGTGCATCACTGGTAACCACTATAGTTCTCAGAAGTGTAGGACAGGTTAAACTTCCGATGTTCGTGTCCATCGGAGCGTTTTTCGTAAATATGGGTGCAAACTATACATTTATTTTCGGACATTTCGGAGCACCCAGGATGGAAGAATCAGGTGCGGCATTAGGTACACTTATAGCGAGAATATTTGAAGCATCATGTATCATGGGTTATTTCCTGTTTGTCGATAAAAAGATCGGCTTTAAGATAAGGGATATGCTCTTAAAGACACGTAACCTTATAGGCGAATATTTCAGGATATGTATCCCGGTGCTTATCAGTGACGGAATACTGGCGATAGGAAACAGCACGGTTGCAAGCGTTATAGGAAAACTGAGCGATCAGTTTGCTGCAGCCAATTCGATCACTGCTACCACACAGCAGTTAAGTACCGTTATGATCCAGGGTGTCTGTCAGGCAGGAGCCATAGTAACGGGACAGACCTTAGGCAGCGGCGGAAAGGAAAAAACACAGGAGCAGGGCTGGCTTTTTCTCGGACTCGGGTTTGCACTCGGTGCGGTATCTGCTGTAATACTGATGATCATATGCAATCCGATCATCAACTCTTATACCGGAGCTACTGAAGAAGTTAAGAGTATAGCAAGACAGCTGATGACTGCCATAAGCTTTATCATCATATTCCAGGCGACGAACAGCATCATGACAAAGGGAGTGCTGCGCGGAGGCGGCGATACAAAGATGCTGATGGTCGCAGACAATATATTCCTTTGGGCATTGTCGATACCTTTGGGATATCTTGCAGGCTATGTATTTAAGCTTGATGTTTTCTGGGTATATTTCTTCTTAAAGATAGATCAGATCACAAAGACTGTCTGGTGCGTGATAAGACTCAAGAGCGGCAAGTGGATAAAGAAGATCACTACCGGTAAAAATACAAAGTTGATCGCTGTCAATAATACGAACGGTGATCAAAAGCTGTTAGAAGCAAAATAAGATATAATAACCGAAGCTTTATAGTTTGTTTTACAGAAAGAGGGCGGACATATGGCAGAAGAAAACGGTAACGGCAATTCAAAGAAAAAACTGATCATATTTGCCATAGCGGCAGTTTTGATACTTGCGGCTGGTATAGTGATCGGCGTGATAATAGGTAATTCGGGAAAAAAAGATAAAACAGATACAAATCAGGATAATCCCGGTACGGCGGTGACGGATAATACTGCCGCAACGCCCGATGCGGGGGATGAGACGACATCGGTACCGGTTAAGGATGATAACGGGACTCCTGCGGACAGTACGACACAGACTCCGGATGTTACGGATACTGTGACAGCTGCTCCCGACAACGGAGAGGACGTTACTTTGGCACCTGATAACGGGGACAGTACAACACCCGTACCCGATACCGGAGACAAGACTACCCCGACTCCCGATACAGGTAAGACCACACCTGTACCGACAGATTCATCCACACCTACACCCGATGCGGGAAAAACGACTCCCGTTCCTACGGATACGGTGATATCCGCACCGGAGCCTACCGATAAGCCCACTTCAGGACCTACAGCGGAACCTACTGCAGCTCCTACCGCGGAGCCTACTGCAGTTCCTACAGCGGAGCCTACCGAAGAACCTACTGCAGCACCTACAACTGCACCGGCAGGCGGAGAGTATATTCTTACATATACTACGGATAACTCATGGAAGGACGGTTCTACCAACATGTTCGGCGTACAGTTCGGTATCACCAACGGTACCGACACTGCCGTAAAAGGCTGGAAGCTCGAGATGGTAATAGACGGCTTAAGCTCTGTCAGCGGCTGGAACGGTACATTTAAAACAAGCGGAAACACCATGACTGTTACCGATGCCGGATATAACAGTGATATATATGCCAACGGAACCATAGTGATCGGATGTAACCTGGGCACTACTTCAAGTAAGGTTACAATCTCATCGGCAAAGCTTAACGGAAAGCCCATGACCGTAAAGAGCGGCAAGGTTGACCAGAATGACCCCGGCTTAAAGAATGACGGCGGAAACGGAGGCAACGGAGGCAACGGCGGAAACGGCGGAAACGGTGGTAACGGCGGCGGTTCCGATAAGAAGGGACAGGATCTGATAAACGAGATAAAAGAGAATACAGCCGGTAAGAAGGGTGATGACTGGCTGCATACCGACGGCAAGAATATCCTGGATAAGGATGGCAAGAAGGTATGGCTTACAGGTCTTAACTGGTTCGGATACAATACAGGTACCAATACATTTGACGGACTCTGGAACAGTCAGCTCGCCCCTACGGTAAAGGCTATTGCCGATCACGGTTTTAATCTTATAAGAGTGCCGATCTCCGCACAGCTTATAAACCAGTGGGCAGCAGGAGAGTATCCGAGGGCAAATTACAACAATGCATACAATACCGAGCTTAACAGCATGAACAGCCTGGAGATATTTGATTATTTCCTGGCACTGGCTGAGCAGAACGGCATCAAGGTAATGCCCGATATCCATTCCGCTGAGACAAATGCTTCGGGACATAATGTAAATCTCTGGTATACCGATAAAGTCAAGGTTAATGATTTTTATCATGCACTTGAATGGATGGCAGAACGTTACAAGAACAATGATACCATTATCGCATTCGACTTAAAGAATGAACCTCACGGAAAGCCTTACGAGGGTGACGGAGCAGCCATCTGGAATGATTCTAAAAAAGCAAATAACTGGAAATATGTGGCAGAGACCGCTGCCGCAAAGATACTTGCGAAAAACCCGAATGTTCTTATAATGGTAGAAGGAATTGAAATTTACCCTATTGACATTAAGAAGAATTCGGATTATAGTTCTACAAACGACAAAGATTATTACTTCAACTGGTGGGGCGGAAACTTAAGAGGAGTAGCTGATTATCCTGTTGACCTCGGAAAATACCAGAATAAGCTGGTATATTCACCGCACGATTACGGTCCTACCGTATACGAGCAGCCCTGGTTTGAGGGTAAGTACACATATGATTCGCTTATGAAGGACTGCTGGCATGATAACTGGTTCTTTATCTATGAAAAGAATATAGCACCGCTACTCATCGGCGAATGGGGAGGCTTTATGAGAGAGCCGAACCTTACATGGATGACTTATATGAGACAGCTCATAAAGAAATATCATCTGAACCATACATTCTGGTGTCTCAATGCGAATTCCGGCGATACCGGCGGACTGCTGCTCGACGACTTTACCACATGGGATACGGAAAAGTATAACTTTGTAAAGGAAGTACTCTGGCAGGACGGCGGCAAGTTCGTAGGACTTGACCACGAGATACCGCTCGGAAAAAACGGTATAACGCTTAAGGCGGCTAAAGGTATAAACTGAAGAAGGAGAGTAAAATGAGACTTAATCCTATTATCGTATCGTTACTGGATACGGATCTTTACAAATTTAACATGAATCAGGTCATGTTCCATAAGCATCCCGATCTTATCGGTGAATATATGTTTAAGTGCAGGAACAATGATATCGTATTTACAAAGGAAATGTTCGATGAGATAAATGAGCAGATAGACTATCTGTGTACACTTACATTTTCGAAAGAGGAACTGGATTATCTCCGTTCCATCAGGTTTATCAAGAGGGATTATGTTGAATTCTTAAGACTCTGGCATCCGATAAGGGATTATGTATATACCGAGCTTAAGGATAACGGTGAACTTATCCTTAAGGTTGACGGTCCTCTTTTCTCGGCTATGCAGTTTGAGATATATCTTTTGGAGATAGTTAACGAAGTATATTTCAGGATGAGTTTTGATTATATCAACCTTCGCAGAGCGGCAGAGGAACGTTTAAGCCAGAAGATAAAAGATTTCAACAGCGGAAAATACACCTTCAGCTTTGCAGAGTTCGGCTGCAGAAGAAGGCTTTCGAGAGAATGGGAAGATGAAGCGGTAAGAAGGCTCTGTACCGAGACAGATAAGTGCGTAGGTACTTCAAATGTATATCTTGCCATGAAATACAATGTAAAGCCCATAGGTACATTTGCACATGAGTTCGTTCAGATGTATCAGGGTATCGACAGCATCCCGCTTGCTTATACGAATCATTATGCTATGCAGGACTGGTATGATGAGTATAAGGGCGATAACGGAACAGCTCTTACCGATACCATCACAACAGATCTTTTCCTGATGGATTTCGACCGTTCGATGGTCAACAACTATACCGGTGTGCGCCATGATTCCGGAGATCCTTATGAGTGGGGTGAAAAGATCATAGCACATTACAAAAAATACGGTGTTGACCCTAAGACAAAGGTACTTCTTTTCAGCGACAGCCTTGATTTTGACAGGGCAGAGGCAATATATCAGTATTTTAAGGACAGGACAAAGGTAAGCTTCGGTATCGGAACTTTTGTATCAAACGATACCAATGAAGATGCTTTGAATATAGTAATAAAACTCCAGTATGTAAACGGAAGACCTGTAGCAAAGCTTTCGGACTGTCCCGGAAAATCGATGTGCAGCGATGAAGCTTATTTAGAGTATTTAAAGAGTGCCGTACAGTTCAGGATCGACCGCGAAAAAGATATTAAATGATAAACACAAAAAGCAAGTTTTCGTTGCATTTTGCATTAATTGCGGTAAGTTTTAACAAAGTTGTGAACGACCGGCAGTTATTGTAAAAAACCTATCAGAAATAAACATTTCGGTGTTCAAATGTTAACACTATAGTTAACGTTTGGACACCCTTTTTATTCTCCCGTATGATAAGATTTATATCGAAAGGAGGATATTTGCTATGAGAAAAAGCAAAAAAATCATTGCTGTAGTTCTGTCGCTGATACTGGCTTTCTCATTCTCATTTATGGGATATAATGCCAAAGCGGCACAGGTATACTACAACAATACCGAAGGCAATGACGGGGCTTACACGTATGTGCTGTGGAAGGATTACGGCGACACAAGCATGACGGTTAAAGGCGGCGGCACATTCGAGTGCTGGTGGCAGAATATCGGAAATGCTTTGTTCCGTGAAGGAGTCAAATTTGACTGCACAAAAACATACCAGCAGATCGGTAACATTTCCATTAATTACGGTGTAGACTACCAGCCTAACGGCAACTCGTATCTGTGTGTATACGGTTGGACGAGAAATCCGTTGGTTGAGTATTATATCGTAGAGAGCTGGGGGACCTGGCGTCCACCCGGAGCAAGCTCAAAGGGAACTATCACAGTTGACGGGGGCACCTATGAGGTGTACGAGACAACACGTTACAATCAGCCTTCGATCGATGGAGATACTACATTCCAGCAGTACTGGAGTGTACGTACATCAAAGCGTACCAGCGGTACGATCACAGTAACAGATCATTTTAGAGCATGGGAACAGATGGGCATGCGTATGGGTAACCTTTATGAGGCATCCCTTAATATCGAGGGTTACCAGAGCAGCGGCTGGGCTGATGTTTATTCAAATACTGTTACCGTAGGCGGAAGCGGTAATTCCGGTAATTATAATAACGGCGGGAATAACGGCGGTTACAACAACGGCGGAAACAACGGCGGAAATTCAGGCGGCGTACAGAACAGTGACGGTTCGGGCAGCTCTGCACCCGGAACCAATCAGGGTACTGTTTTTGAGTGCGAAAACATGACTAAGAGCGGTCAGTATACCGGCAATATCAGTTCTCCGTTTAACGGTGTTGCATTATATGCAAATAATGACGCGATCTCTACAAATGTTAACTTTACATCGGGAACACATGATATTACCCTTCGCGGTGCTTCCGACGGAGACAACTTAGCACAGGTAGACCTTGTTATCGGCAATCAGACTAAGGGTACATTCTACTTCGGCGATGCCAATACAGCAGAATATACAATTAAGAATGTAAATACCGGTACAGGCAACCAGACAGTTAAGCTTGTCGTAACTGCTGATGACGGATCGTGGGACGGCTTCTGTGATGCACTTATCATCGGCGGCAGCGGCGTGTCAGGTAACGGCAGCAGCAGTACCGGAGGCAATAACTCGGGTAATAATTCCGGAAACAACAACTCAGGTAATAATAATTCCGGAAATAACTGGAATAACAACAATAACTGGAATAACAATAACAATAATAACAACAACAATAATAACAACAATAACGGCAACAACAATTCCGGTACAGGTGCTTCGGCTACCGTAAAGCAGGCTGAAGATATGCAGAAGAGCGGTCAGTATACCGGCAATATCAACAATCCGTTCGGCGGTGTAGCATTATATGCGAATAATGATGCTGTATCGTATACCCAGTATTTCTCTGAGGGTACACATGACTTTACCTTAAGGGGAGCATCCAATAATTCCCAGATGGCTAAGGTTGATCTGGTAATAGGAAATCAGACCAAGGGAACATTCTATTTCGGTGATGCCAATGCAGCGGAATATACGATCAAGAATGTATCCCACGGAACAGGCAACCAGACAGTAAAACTGGTGGTTACCGCGGATGACGGAAACTGGGATGCTTATGTGGATTATCTGTCCATAAGCGGAGCAGGTACCGTACAGAGTGAGAATGGTGCGAATGCAGGCAATACCTACAATGCCAATAACAATGCAGGCAACAATACTGCAAACAATCAGGGAAGTAACGCAGGCAATACCAGCAATATCGACCCCAACGGCAAAATGATCGCGCTTACCTTTGATGACGGACCTTCAGCAACTACCACAGGTCAGGTACTTGACGTATTGGACCGTTACGGTGTAAAGGCTACATTCTTCCTGATCGGACAGAACATTAACGACGGAACACGTGCCATCATGCAGCGTCAGAACAGTGCGGGACATGAGCTTGCAAATCATTCGTTTACTCACAGTGATATGACAAGGATGTCATATAGTGCTATCCAGGATGAGATCAATCGTACAAATAATCTTATCAGGCAGTACACAGGACAGACACCTAAGTTTTTCCGTCCGCCTTATATTTCGATCAACAATACAATGTATCAGGCTATAGACCTTGCATTTGTCCAGGGTGCCATGTTAAACGACTGGGAAAACGGTACATCCGTTCAGCAGAGAGTAAACAATGCGCTTAATGCGGCAAGAGACGGTCAGATCATCATGCTTCATGATTTTGAGGGTAATTATCAGACCGTACAGGCTCTTTCACAGATCATAGAAGGGCTGAAAAACCAGGGTTATCAGTTTGTTACATTAAGCGAGCTTTTCCAATATAAGGGAAAGAACGCAAACCAGGAATATAAGATCTGGTCAAACGTTTTTAATTGAAATTAAAAATAATATTTGAAATAAAAACAGGGCTCGTGACGGGAAGATTCCGAAACGAGCCCTGTTTTTATCGATTACTATTTTAGTTTTTTAAGTTCCTGCACGGCAAAAGGTATGCTCATCAAAAGAGTGAGCACATCGGCTACCGACTGGGTTATCTCGACACCTGTAAGATCAAAGAATATCGGAAGTATCAGGATAGCCGGTATAAAGAACAGACCGTTTCTGGCGGATGCCGTTATGGAAGCCTTTATACCTTTACCCATGGACTGCAGCATCATATTGGTCATGACGATAAATGCGTTTATCGGTAGTATTGCGGCCTGACATCTGAGTGCCGTCTGCCCGACATTTATTACCTGCAAACGCAATGCAGGATCGGTGTTTTCGGTATCGTGGATAAAAAGCTCGATAATACCTGGTGCGAATACGAAACATATTATACCGAGTGCGGCAAGGAATATGATACCCCATTTTACACAGAAGAAGAAACCCTCACGGACTCTTTCCTTTTTGCCGGCCCCGTAGTTGAATGAGCACACGGGCTGGTAGCCCTGGCCGAAGCCTATGAGTGCGGATATGAGCAGCATCATTACCCTGGTGGTTATGGACATTCCGGATATGGCAGCGTCCCCGCCTAATTCACCTGCGGTACGGTTGAGCAATGTAGTGGCTATGGCAGCTAAGCCTTGCCTGAATAGTGAAGGTATGCCGCCGTTTATGATCTCTAAAACATAATAACCGTTGATCCGGATATTTTTTACGGAAAGCCTGATATTCTCGCCCTTGCGGCTGCTTATAAGCAGTATAAAGAAGCTTGTGATCTGTCCTGCTACCGTGGCAATGGCAGCTCCCTTTACACCCAACCCTAAGCCGAGTATAAGGACAGGGTCAAGGATTATGTTCATGACGGCTCCGGATACAAGACCGACCATGGCATACATGGCGCTTCCCTGAAACCTCAACTGGTTATTTACCACGAACTGTCCCATCATGAAAGGAGCACCGAACAATATGATGCCGGCGTAGCTTTTGGTCATTTCTATGGTGGATGCGGACACATCATCCGATACAAGCAGGCTTACCAGGTCATCTATAAAAAGATTGCCGAGTATTGCCGCTAAAAGTCCTAAGGATATAGCAAGTAAAAAACCGGTAGAGGCCATTTCGTTTGCCTCTTTCTTTTTACCGGCACCGAGCATCCTCGAAAGAAAGTTGCCCGATCCGTGTCCGAAAAGAAAGCCGAAGGCCTGTATTACAGCCATAACAGGGAACACTATGCCGACTGCTGCCGTCGCCTGTATCGCGATATCGGGGATCCTTCCTACAAAGTAGGTGTCGGCGGTATTATAGATACCTGTAACCAGCATGCTTATAACGGTAGGTATGGCAAGCTGTTTTATAAGCTTCGGGACCGGAGTCTCCGTCATATATGTAAATCTGTCTTTTGGGGCAGCCATTGATATTCTCCTTTAAGTAATATGTACTCCGTCGGGATTAATGTTTTGATTTTACAAAAAAAAGCCTTTCAAGTCAAGAATAATTGCATTTTGGAGAATTCTGTGATATTATCATGGATTAGAGGAAAGAAAGGTCAGCAATAAAAATGAAAACAAAATACAGTGCAAAAATGAGGATTTTCCTGTTTTTGCTTATGATATGCATAACTGCCGGAGCATGTTCCAAAAATATGGAGGATATGATGCCGGAGGATGAAACGGTTAATTCTGATGACATCGGGCAGGATATCACTGCGGCTCCGTCTGATACGGTGCTCCCGACAGTTGAAGAAGATGCAGAGGATATAACTGTTACAGACATCCCGGACGAGGATGTACCGGACGAGAATGAACCGGTTACGGTAATCCCGGACAAGGATGTACCCGTCGCCGAAACACCTGAAGAGGACATAACTGTCACACCGGAGGAAAAGAACTCTTCCAAAGAGGTTTCAAAGGCACAGAAAACAAAGATAGCCGATAAGACCATACGTAAATTTGCCAAGAATCTGGAAAAAACAACCGATATCCCCACCATACTCGTATATACCGAGGAGAATGCGGAGGTAGTATCCAGAGAGGATTATGTAAACTGTACCGTATATACGATAAACTGCGAAGACGAGTACAGGCTTTTCGGTAGTGCAGCCGGTATCAGAGTCAGAGGCAATTCCACCGCATTTGGCGGCAATGTAGGGATGATCAGAAAGAATCAGGTCCCCTACAGGATAAAATTCGATAAGAAAACAAATCTGTTCGGATTAAATGACGCGGCTGAGTGTAAAAGCTGGGTTTTGCTCAGAGCCGAATACGACCTGCTCAAAAACGATATAGCATTCCGGATCGGAAGAACGATCATTCACGAATATAATTACTGCTCGGACGGTATTCCGGTGCATGTATATCTTAACGGTACCTTTAAAGGTGTATATGAGCTGTGTGAGCAAAGCCAGATAAATAAACACAGGATAAATATAGCTGAGACTCCCGAAGGGTATGAAGGGACAGATACGGGATATCTGGTAGAGATAGACAATTACGGTGAAAAACCCAACTTTACCGTGAACTATGCTAAGGCAACGGTTACCGATGACAACGGAGTCACGAAGCAGTTTAAGACTAAGTTTTATTCGGTAAAAAGTGATGTTTATTCTACCAAGCAGACACAATATATAAAGAAATATATCAATAACGTGTTTACAGTTCTTTACGAGGCATGTGAAAACGGAAATTATTATTTCCTTGATAAGAACAACGATCTTGTCGCAGCAAAACAGAAAAAGTTAAAAGTAAAAGATGAGAACGGCAATCTTAAGGATCCTGCCGAGGTGGTGGCTGAAAAAGTCATAGACCTCGACTCGGTGGTCGATCTGTATCTGGTATACGAGATCACGAAGGATAGGGATGTCGGAGAAGGAAGCTTCTATATGTATGCGGACTTTTCTCCGGAAAGCGAGGATCACAGGCTTACCTTTACCTGCCCTTGGGATTTTGAATGGGCATACGAAGGTTCTTCCTCGGGAAAATATGCGGCAGTATTTAATACCGAGAGCTTTGTCGAGACTTTTGAGGAGCGTTCCAATCCCTGGTTTATACTTCTTATCAAACAGGACTGGTTTAAGGAAAGAGTTATTCGCAGATGGACCGAACTTAGGACAGCTGACGAAGAAACAGGGACCGATCCTATCTCAAAATGTTTTGAGGAAGAAAGAGAACTGTTAAACAAATATAACAAAGATCTTGCAAGACAAGAAAACAATGCCTGCAAAAAGGCTGAGAATCTTATATCGTGGACCGAAAAACGTATCAAATGGCTGGATGGGTGGTTAATTGATGATCAACGGGATCAGACTTGATGAACAACGGGTAACTGTATATGATGACATGAGGAGTCAGATTCAGCAGACGGATACCGAGAGTACCGCCGTGAGAGTAAATGAATCTTCCCAGAATGTATTAAAAGCCCCTGAGATGGCAGAGAACCAGGCTGCTGCGGGAGGGGTTAATGCTGCTGTCCAAAAAGCCTTAGAGGAAGCAGGACTTCCGAAGAATGAGCGTAACAGCGGCATAGTCCGTCAGATGCTTGAAAACCAGATGTCCATAGATAAGGATAGCCTTTCGCGTGTGGTACAGCAGGCCAATATGTTCAGGGAGGCTGATATTTCCACGCTTCTCCTCATGAACAAGAACAATATGCCCGTAACCCATTTTACGGCAGCACAGCTTCAGGCCTATATCAATAACGAACAGAACCTGTCGGAGCAGATAGGAAATGTCATAAACAGCCTGATGGAATATTTGGCTGATGATGCCGCATCGGGTACTCCCACAGCAAATATCGGAGTATTGGAGCTTCTTACCGGTACCGGAGAGGTACCTGCGGAAACGACAGCTCAGGCAGCGGAGGTTACGGCGGCACAGGTGGCTGCGGAAAATATAGAATCCTTAGCCGGAGGCGAGGCCAATGTAATGAATGTCCTCATGACAGGACAGGGCGGTTCGGAGGCTGTCATAGCGGCAGCAGGACAGGGCGCGGCCGCAAATGTAGAAGAAGCTGAGGTACTAAATATGCTCCAGACCGAATCGGTGACCAATGTGATCAATGAACTTGGTACCGATGCGGAAGGCAGCGGTGCAAACTGGATGAACGGTTTCGGTACCGATGAGAGCGGACTTACTTCCGATGCCTTTAGCGAGTACAATATGGATAACGGCAGCCTTACCGCAAATGCAGGCTCTGAAAACCAGGCGCCTCAGCAGGGAGTACCGTTATCGACACTGCTTTCGGAAAGCGAGATAAATGAACTGAACAATCTGCAGAGCAGACTGTTCGGTAAGGAGGCAGCTGCCACTTCAGATGCCGATTCCACACAGGTGCTTAAAAACATCTATGAGAATATCAATAATTTAAGTGAAGCGGAACTTAAGGAACTTTTCATGTCAGAGCCGTATAGAAAGCTTGTGGGAAAGGCCTTAGGAGAGAAGTTTACACTTAATGCGGATGATATCGATTCCGCGGATTCGATAAACGACTATTATAAGGAGACATTTAAGGCCCTAAGTAAGCTTCAGGAAATGGTGGGAAAGGATTCCGCCATGGCCGACAAACTTTCAAAACCCATGGACAATATGAAGTTCATGGATACACTTAACAATGTGTTCCCTTATATACAGCTTCCTTTGAAGCTTAACGAAGGGAATACCCACGGGGAACTTTATGTATTTAAAAAGGGTAGGAACAATGCCGATCCGGGCGATTCCAAGAGCGTGCTGCTGCACCTTGATATGGATAGCCTTGGCCCTACCGATGTACACATGGAACTTAAATCCGGATTTTTAAAGCTTCGTTTCTACTGCGAGAACGAGCTTTCAAAGAATATCCTTTCGGATCATTTCGGAGAGCTTGAGACCGCACTTACGGGAAAGAATTTCCAGGTAACCTCTGAGTTTAACGTGCGTACCGTCGAGACCCGGCATATGGTAGAGGCTCTTTCGGGCGGTTCCGGAAGCATGCCCGAGTTTAAGTACAATTTTGATATAAGGGCGTAATTTAGGACGAAAAAATTATGGACAACAATCTTAATACCGATAAAAATGTGGCAAGTGCCATTAGTTATGATAATTCGGATTCTTTTAAACCGAAGGATATCCTGCTCGGAGTGTGCTTTTTCTTTGCACTTCTGGGGCTGGGACTTTTTATAGCAATTAATTTTAAACCGATCTATTACACATGTATAGATAAATATGAGCTTGAGGAGGCAAGCGGTCTTTCAAGGGAAGAGATCATACTTAACTATGATGCCCTGATCGCTTACTGCAGCCCGTTCCATTTCGGAGAGCTTTCATTTCCTACATTAAAAGCATCGGTATCCGGACTGTCGCATTTTGCAGAGGTAAAAAGGCTGATGGTCGCATTTTACATAATAGGAGTGATAGCGGCTGTTATCACGGTCTTCGGCTTTATAAGGAGGATCAGAAACCGGGAGATAAGGTTCTACAGGGTATGCGCGGTGACAAGTATTGCGGTCCCCCTGATACTTGCCCTTATAAGCATTATCGATTTTGACAGGCTGTTTGTAGTATTCCATAAGATAGCTTTCGATAATGATGACTGGCTGTTCAATCCCGAGACAGACCCTGTGATAAGAATACTTCCCGAAGAGTTTTTCATGCGGTGTCTTATCACCATACTTCTTACGATCATAATCGGGGCTGTTACCCTGTTCGTGATATACATGTGCAAAAAGAGGAAGAAGAGAAAAGAAGGCGCACCGATACCGAAGCCGATGAACTTTTATTATTAATATTATGTTCATAGTATATTTACAGAATTTTCCGAAAGTTTTTCCTCAAAGTCTTGCGTATCGTTATTACAAATGGTATAATACGTAACCGACATGCTTTATTGACTTTTAGTAAAACGGAAGGAAAGTTTCATGAAAGACAAAGACTATATCATCGTATCGGATGCAACCGTAGATCTTGATAAATCAATACTTGAGCAGCTTAACGTAAGGATCATCCCCATGATCTATATACTTGACGGAAAAGAGAATTTCTGTAATCCTTTGGAGCAGGATATAGACCATGAAGGTTTTTACGAAAAGGTAAATAAAGGAATACCGGTCTCCACATCACAAAATCCGCCTACGGTCTTCACGGACTTTTATGAAGAACTTGCAAAGGAATATAAAAATATCCTGTATATATGCTTTTCATCGGGCTTAAGCGGTAATTACGGATCGGCGGTGATGGGAGCCAACGAATTCATGGAGGAACATCCGGATGTAAGGATAGAAGTAGTGGATTCACTGTGCGCTTCATTAGGAGAGGGATATCTTTTACAGGAAGTATGCAGAAAGCGTGATGAGGGTGCTTCGTTTGAGGAAGCGGTCCGTTTCACGGAAGAGATAAAAAGACAGATATGCCACTGGTTTGTGGTGGGCAATCTCGATCAGCTGGCACGCGGAGGAAGGATAAATCCCGCTGTGGCCAAGCTTGGTTCAATATTAAACATACATCCCATACTTACAACGGATGCTGAAGGAAAGCTTAAAGTATCCGAAAAGGTGCGCGGAATGAAAAAGGCCCTGGTTAAGCTTTGCGAGCGTTTTACCGGTTTAGCGTTTCCGGGTGGCGGGCACCGTGTAATGGTTGCACATGCAGCATGTCCGGAGCTTGCTGAAGATTTACAGAAGCTTTTGCTTGCAACAGGCAGGATACGCGAATGCATCATCCAGAAAATAGGTCCGGTCATCGGATCGCATACCGGTTCTCCTATGTGCGCGGTCGTATTTATGGGGAAGCAGGAAGAATAGAATAAGGCAGGTTTTAGGCAATGGTCAGCAATGCAGTAATCATTTCGTGGTATACGATACTGATATCCATCGTAACATTTCCGCTTATGATAGCGATCCTTATGAGGGTAAAGTATAAGACAAAGTTCTCACCCTTCCTTTTGGGACTTTTGGTGTATTTCTCATTCGGAGTATTTGCAACATCAGTGGTAAATACACTGTTCATCAGTGAGAACCGACCTACATACAGCTTCCTTACAGGCAACGTTGTGACCTATTCATTGTATTTTGCCGTTGTGACAGGTATAATGGAAATGCTCGGATTGTTTGTGGCATATAAAAAGATCCTGGCAAATTATGATGAGAAAGAGACATCCGTTACACTGGCTTTGGGACATGCGGAAATGGAAGGTCTCATGGTATGCTTCCTGGCACTTGCAGCATATATTTCCTGGGCAACCGTACTTAATGAACGGGGACCGGCAGGCTTTGCCGAGTATTTCGCAGATGTTGAAGGACTTAATATAGAAGAAGCCATAGATTCCATAACAAGTGTTACCGTATCGGAAGTAGTATTGCTGGCTCTTCAGAGAGTCATATATCTCGGTATGAATATTTTCCTCTCTGTAATGATCTTTTATGCGGCAAAGAAGGATATCAGGTCATATTTCTGGGTAGCTGTAGTTTTCAGAGGACTCTGTACTGTACCCGGTTCGGTGGAAAGATACAATGAGTTAAAAGATGTACGTGGCAATTCGGCTTTGCTGACTGCATTTTTGGCTGTGGTAGTTGCAATGCTGGGATATATGTCGATAAAACTGTACAAGGCATATGATGCGGGAAAGATTCTTTATCCTGCCGACCTGTTTAAAAAACATCCCGATCCTCATTTTTGACCGGCGGTTTATGCAGCTTTTTGTATTTTTTAATGTATATTTCTATAAATATTCATAAAAATGTATAAAAATACATAAAAACCCTCTTGACAAACGGATTTTATGAGTGTATATTCATTTTCAGGTTGAAATGATGTATAATTATTAAACACTATTATAAAGGAGAACATAAAATGAAAGAGAAAGTTATTTTGGCTTATTCAGGCGGACTTGATACCACAGCTATCATTCCGTGGCTTAAGGAGAACTTTGACTATGAAGTAGTCTGCTGCTGTATCGATGTAGGACAGGAGAGCGAGCTTGACGGCTTAGAGGAGAGAGCAAAGCTTTCAGGAGCTGAGAAGCTTTACATCGAGCATCTTACAGAAGAATTCGTAGATGATTATATCATGCCCTGTGTAAAGGCAGGTGCAGTTTATGAGCATAAGTATCTGCTCGGTACATCGATGGCTAGACCCTTGATCGCCAAGAAGCTTGTTGAGATAGCACGTAAGGAAGGCGCTACAGCCATCTGCCACGGTGCTACAGGTAAGGGCAACGACCAGGTACGTTTCGAGTTAGGTATCAAGGCACTTGCTCCCGATATCAAGATCATCGCTCCCTGGAGAATGACCGAGAAGTGGGGCATGAGCTCACGTGAAGAAGAGATCGAGTACTGCAAGAAGCACGGTATCGACCTTCCCTTCTCTACAGACAACAGCTACAGCCGTGACAGAAACCTCTGGCATATCAGCCATGAAGGCTTAGAGCTTGAGGATCCCGCAAATGCACCTAACTATGATCACCTTTTGGTACTCGGTGTTTCACCTGAGAAGGCACCCGATGAGGGCGAGACCATCAGCATGACATTTGAGAAAGGTATCCCTACCTCACTTAACGGTGAGAAGATGAGCGCTACCGAGATCATCAAGAAGCTGAACAAGCTCGGCGGAAAGCACGGTATCGGTATTGTTGATATCGTTGAGAACCGTGTAGTAGGCATGAAGTCACGTGGCGTATATGAGACACCCGGCGGAACAATCCTTATGGCAGCACATGAGCAGCTTGAGGAGCTTATCCTTGACAGAGCTACCATGACAGTTAAGAAGGAGATCGGCAACAAGTTTGCTGACGTAGTATACGAGGGCAAGTGGTTCACACCTTTACGAGAGGCTCTTCAGGCATTCGTTGAGAGCACACAGCAGTATGTAACAGGTGAAGTTAAGATGAAGCTCTACAAGGGCAACATCATCAAGCAGGGTACCACATCTCCTTACTCACTTTACAGCGAGTCTCTTGCTTCCTTCACAACAGGTGAGCTTTACGATCATCATGATGCAGAAGGCTTCATCAATCTGTTCGGTCTGTCCTTAAAGGTAAGGGCTATGAAGATGGCAGAAGTTGAAAAAAATAATAAATAATTAAATAGTTTTAATTGATTGTTTTCTTTACAAAATTCAAAGCCTGGGATATAATAGTCCTTAGGCTTTGTTTTTTTGGGAAAACGGGCTTTTTACAGGAGGAATCTGAAGTGAAAAGAAATAGTAAGGATTTATTAAAAAAGATTTTAAAGATCGCAGGCATAGCAGCCGGTGCGGTCTTGATACTCATCATATTGTTTTTCTTTTTTGCGGCGGTTACGGAGTATAAGCCCGCTGACAGAGAGGAAGTAGCATTTACAAGCTCTCTTGACGTAATGGAGAAAGAAAGCTTTGATATTATGACGCTCAATATCGGTTATGCCGGTCTCGGAGAAGAGATGGACTTCTTTATGGACGGCGGTGAAGGCGTAAATCCCGAATCGGAAGAGAGAGTAAGGACTAACCTTGAAGGAATAGAAAAGACACTTAATCTTGCAAGTCCCGATTTCTACTTTTTACAGGAGATCGATAAGGACTCATCAAGATCGTATCATATTGACGAGACTGAATATTTAAAGAAAGAATATGCGTCGCGTGCCTATGCTCAAAATTTCGTATGCAAATGGGTACCTTATCCCGTAGCACACATGATAGGAAGCGTGGACAGCGGTATCATGACACTTTCGACCCATAAGATGGATTCGGCGGAGCGTATAAGCCTTCCGAACAACCAGAGCTGGCCTAAGTCGATGTTCATGCTCAAGCGCTGTATGCTGGTAAACAGGATCCCTTTAAAGGATTCTGACAAGCAGCTTGTGCTCGTAAACTTCCATCTTGAAGCTTACGATGACGATGAGACCAAGACCGAGCAGACAAAGGTGGTAGTGGATTTCCTTAAGTCAGAATACGCAAAGGGCAATTACGTGGTAGCCGGCGGAGATTTTAACCAGAGCTTCCCGGGAGCGGAAGAGCAATTCCCTACGATAGCAGGCGATATGTGGCGTCCGGGTAAGATCGACCCCGCTATGTTCCCTCAAGGATGGGAAGTATGCTACAATCTTGACGCACCTTCCTGCAGATCGATCAACCAGCCGTTTACCGGACTTGACGGTCATCAGACCTTCTGTCTGGACGGTTTTATACTTTCACCGAATCTATCATGTGATTTTATAGTAACCATCAACTGTAATTTTAAGAATACCGACCATAATCCCGTATACATGAGGGTATCGTTTGCTGACTGATCCGAAAGGAATACCGATACATGGGCAAATCTTTATTTATTGCTGAAAAACCGAGTGTGGCACAGCAGTTTGCGGATGCCATATCGCATAATTCAAAGCAGAGCTTCAAAAAGAGCGACGGATTTATCGAGTCCGACGACTGCGTGGTAACCTGGTGCGTAGGACATCTGGTCACCATGAGCTACCCTGAAGCTTATGATGAGGCTCTTAAAAAATGGAGCCTTGAAACTATACCTTTTATTCCGGATACGTTTAAATATGAGGTTATAGACAATGTTAAAAAACAGTTTAATATAGTCAAAGGTCTGCTCAACCGTGCCGATGTATCAAAAATATATGTATGTACCGACTCCGGACGTGAAGGAGAGTACATATACAGGCTTGTGGACAGCATGGCAAAGGTGCCTGCCGAAAAAGAAAGACGCCGTGTCTGGATAGACTCCCAGACAGAAGAAGAGGTCATGCGCGGTATACGTGAGGCTAAGCCTTTATCTGAGTATGACAATCTCTCCGATGCCGCATATCTGCGTGCAAAAGAGGATTATCTGATGGGTATCAATTTCTCCAGAGTCCTTACTTTAAAGTACGGCAATGATGTGAGACGTTTCCTGCACGAGGAAAAAGGCGGAGCGATATCCGTCGGACGGGTTATGACCTGCGTACTCGGTATGGTGGTAAGACGTGAAAGAGAGATCCGTGCCTTTAAAAAGACTGCATTTTACAGGGTAATAGCGGGATTGAAGCTGAAAGAAGAAGGACTTCCCACACTTCCCTGCGAGTTTCGTGCGGTTGAAGGCTCGAAATATTATAATACTCCCGCAATGTACAAGGAAAACGGCTTTAAGGAGCTCGATAAGGCAAAAGAGCTGATAGGGCTCATGAAGAACGAAAAGGCCGAGGATGTGGTATATAATTATATCTACGGTAAAGGTAACCAGAGCGTGGTGATAGCGGCTTCGGATGCAAAGGCCGCAGAGGAGCAGGCTGCTCAGAACATACCTCTGACAGGTTATGTGACGGAATGCGGCGACGGTATTACCGCGACCGTCGCTTCGGTAGAGAAAAAGAAGGAAGCAAAGAATCCGCCCCTTTTGTTTAACCTTGCCGAACTTCAGAATGAATGCTCCAAGCTGTTTAAGATAAGCCCTGACGAGACTTTGGCGATCACACAGGAGCTTTATGAAAAGAAGCTTGTGACGTATCCCAGAACCGATGCCAGAGTGCTTTCTACAGCTGTAGCAAAAGAGATAAGCAAGAATATATCGGGACTTAAGAATTTCCCTCCGGTGAGCGCATTCGCCGCTGAGATACTTGAGGAAAAGAAATACGCGGGACTTGAAAAAACAAAATATGTAAATGACAAGCAGATAACGGACCACTATGCCATCATCCCTACAGGACAGGGATTTTCGGCTCTTTCTTCCGTAAAACCGCTGGCGGCCAAGGTATATGAACTTATATGCAGGAGATTCCTAAGCATTTTTTATCCTGCGGCCGTATACAGAAAGATAAGCCTTACCGTGGAGAGGGAAGGGGAAAAGTTCGTAGCCAACTTTAAGGCTTTAGAGTCCGAAGGCTGGTATAAGGTGGCAAAACCCGTGAAGGGGAAGAGTACCGAAAAGGCTGCCGACCAGGACAAGCAGACAGGTGATGACGCATCAGGAGATAAGCAGGAAGGAGAGGCCGATACCGAGGAGTTCGGTACCGATATCTTGGAAGCGGTAGGAAAGCTCAGAAAAGGAACGCAGCTTAACATATCCGACTTCAGTATCAGGACCGGTGAGACCGCACCTCCTAAAAGGTATAATTCCGGATCCATGATACTGGCCATGGAAAACGCCGGCCAGCTTATAGAGGACGAGGACCTGCGTGCTCAGATAAAAGGAAGCGGTATAGGTACCAGTGCGACACGTGCCGAGATATTGAACAAGCTCGTACGCATATCGTATCTTTCACTGAACAAAAAGACCCAGATAATCACACCCAATCTTAAGGGTGAGGTTGTGTATGAGGTGGTAAACGCTACGATAAAAAGCTTACTCAATCCCGAACTTACGGCAAGCTGGGAAAAGGGACTGACAGGTGTAGCCGAGGGCTCGATAAAGGAAGAGGAATATATGCAGAAGCTTTCGTCTTACATTACGAGGATGACGGACGGAGTTAAGAAATCCGCTATCGGAAGAGCACTTGAAAATAATTTCAGATACGCGGCGAATTTTTACAAATAAGTCCCAAAAACGGGACAGCTGATAGTGTATCTTTTAGTTAAAGATGAAAGGACATTTTTAACGGAGGTACATTATGAAAAAAGCATTGAATCTCAAGAAGATACTGAAGGCCATGAAAAACATCGCTCTGTCGGCATTTTTCATCGCATGGAGCGCAGGGATGTTCATGGGAGGTTTTTACGGTATTGCCGCCGTTGCGGTAGGTATCCCCGCAGTGGTATGTTTTAATGCATTTGACATATGAAAATATAGACATTTGAAGAAAAATGTGTTATTCTATAAGGTGTATTATTGTTTATTGTGTTTTTTGCGTATATAAAGGAGGTTTATGGAACCAACTTTTGACAACAGGACAATAGAACGTATACCTATAAGCCGTGCGGTTCCGGGCATGGAACTCGCAAGGGATATTTATTCGCGCAATGACCAGATGGTCTTAGGGCGCGGGTCTGTTTTGGATGCCCAGAAAATTTCCAAGATCATGTTCTACTCGGTAGAGACCATCACCGTATACAAGATGGATGAGGAGAGTGAAAAGACTCTTACCGAGAAGCTTAAGGCGAGCGTGGAATTCAGGGAGTTTTCGCAGAGATATGATAAGACCGTCAACTATTTCAAGGATTCCGTAAACGGGGTGATCACGGAGAACAGGGATATAGACGGTGAAGAACTGTTAGGGGAAATCGAAGATATCATCGATCAGGCGGGGAATAATTCCCGCATATTTAACATGCTTCACTGTATCAGGGATTATGATGAGATGACCTATGTACACAGCGTCAACGTCTCCCTGATATGCAACTGTTTTGCCAAGTGGCTCGAGATGAGCGAGGAGGAAAAACAGATAATCACCCTCGGAGGACTCCTGCATGATATCGGAAAGATATGCATACCGAGAGATATCCTCTTAAAGCCCGATACATTGACCGCTGAAGAGTATGAGATAGTAAAGACGCATACGACAAGAGGCCATGAGATCCTTAAGGATAAGAGGGTGGATGACAGGATCAAGATGATCGCTCTGCAGCATCACGAGCGTGCGGACAGGACCGGTTATCCTTACGGCAAGTCGGGCGATGAGATCGAACCGTTTGCCATGATAGTGGCGATCGCCGACGTATATGACGCCATGACGTCGGACAGAGTCTACAGACCGAGGATATGCCCGTTTGATGTCGTGCAGATCTTGGAGGACGGAAACGACAAGTATAATGCCAGTTTCCTTATCCCTCTTTTGGAGCAGATCACGGAGGTTTACATCAACCATACCGTAAAACTGTCCAACGACGCGGTGGGCAAGATAGTCATGATAAACAGGAATGAGCTTGCAAAGCCTGTCATTCAGGTCAAGAATGATTTTGTAGATCTGGCCAAGCTCAGAAAGTTAAAGATAAAAGAAATACTCTGACGATACGGAGAAGTCAGTGCAGAGGAGGAAGATAATGGAAGGGGACAAGCTCATAAGAGAAAGAAGGACAAACGGCCAGGGGAAAAAGTTCGCCAGTATAGGCGTGATAGCTTTTCTTGTTATTGCTGCCGCTGTTCTTTTGGTATTTATCTGCCTTCGTTTTGATGAGTTTTCCAACTTCCTTTCAACGATATTCGGAGCCATGTCTCCCGTTATCGTAGGTATAGTGCTTGCATATCTGCTTAATCCGTTCATGAGCTTTTTTGAGAACGGGCTCAGCCGTGTGCTGTGCAAGCATGCGAGAAAGATAACGAGAGCCAAAAAGGTATGCAGGGTCATAAGTCTGATCCTTACGATGGTGATATTTGTACTGTGCTTTTCAATAGTACTGTATCTTCTTATCCCCGAACTTACAGATACCGTCATGGGTACCGATAATGAGGAAGGTCTTGTGGATATATTGCCTAAGCAGAGCGAGAATCTTAAGGAATGGTTCAGCGGCGTATTAAACGGCGATTCGAAGTTCTCCTTATGGCTCAAGGATGCCTTTGAAAAGGGTACCACATATATCGAGGACTTTATAAACGACAAGGTATTCAATTATACCTCGGATATAGTAGGATATGTCGCAAGCGGTGTATGGAGCGTATTCGGTATTGTTTATGACATTCTGATCGGTATCGTATTTTCCGTATATATCCTTCTTGCAAAGGATACCTTCGGAGCTCATGCAAAGAAGATCGTCTACTCTGTTTTTAAGAGAAGAAGAGCCAATGTTATCATAAGAGTGGCAAGACAGTGCCATTATAAGTTTACCGGCGCCATTACAGGCAAGATCGTTGACTCTGTCATCATAGGAGTTCTCTGTTTTATAGGAATGTTTATCATGGACCTTCCTTACAGGGTACTTATAAGCGTTATAGTAGCGGTAACAAATGTTATACCGTTCTTCGGACCGTATATCGGCGGTATTCCGAGTGCATTCCTGATACTGTGCTTTGATCCTTTGAAGGCATTGTATTTTGTTATATTCATCATCATACTTCAGCAGTTTGACTGTAATCTGCTCACACCTCATATCGTGGGCGATTCCATCGGTCTTTCACCTTTCTGGGTACTTTTTGCCTGCGTAGTATTCGGTGCATTGTTCGGACTTCCGGGCATGCTTCTCGGCGTACCCGGTATGGCATGTATCTACATGATCATCAAGGAGATCGTGGAATACAGGCTGAAACGTAAAGGCCTGCATCCGGAGACGGGGTATTATTACAACCTTGACAGTGTGGACGAGCATGAGATGGTCGTAGTAGATCCTAACGAAGATCCTGTGAAGATATTAAAGGATGAATATGAGGAGAGGATGCGTAAGGAAAACGAACTCCCCGGACAAGATGATGAAGATGAGGACGATGAAGATGCCGGGGATGATGAAAATACAGACAAGGAAAATGAGAAATGAGTAAGTTTTTTAGTGTAGACAACAAGTTTTTTACAACCATTAACAAAATCGTGGATATGATGTGGCTCAGCATACTTTGGTCGGCATGCTGCCTGCCCCTGCTTTTCCTTTTATTTACTTTTGTACTTCAGTATTTTGATAATAACGGGACGCAGGGTCTGCTGATACTCCTTATTGGTCTTCCGATAGCAAGCTTTACCGTCGGTCCTGCTTCGGCTGCATTGTATTATGCGGTAGTAAAGTCCGTAAGACGTGAGAGAAGCTATGCGACCAAATGTTTCTTCCATGCATTCAAGGTGAACTTTAAAGTCGGATTCATCAGTTCCATGATCTTAGGTCTGGTTACGGCAATCTTATTACTTGATATTATATGGGCTCCCTATACCATGCCTTTTGACGAGAGCCTTCAGCCTTATATCAGAGGTGTTTTCCTCGGTATGGGAGTGGTTGTGGTATTCATCCTTGTATGGATGTATCCGCTTCTTTCAAGATTTGAGCTTAAGGTTAAGGAACTTATAAAAAACAGTATGATCCTTGCCGTTAAGAACATATTC
>JAEEGI010002126.1_pt1 | contig 48912 bp, 47 predicted proteins | sample 8958751 | NCBI WGS metagenome assembly JAEEGI01 (sample SAMN16246545, study PRJNA631951) | gut metagenome | biome: gut microbiome; feature: rumen; material: KS-attached | host: Bos | place: Iran: Karaj | collected 2018-10
GTCTGCCTGCGGCATCCACCCTCCCTCACAAGGGAGGGTCGAATCCTGTGTCAACAGAACCGTCCCCTTGACACCCTTCAAACTCATCTATTTTGGTCTTGACTTTTAATAGTTAGTCTTGTGTTCCGTCCCCTTGTGTTCCTGACAACCCACAACGTCCGTAGCAATACACATAGCCTTCTGATTTTACCGGTATTGTATGTGATTCGTAGACATTCGATAAAGAAGATAAATATTCTCCTGTTTCTTTATCTAAGCCAAAGAAATAGTAATCATTTGTATTCTTTAATCGAACTATAGAAATCATACCTATTCTATGTACTACATCCTCACTACCGAATACTGGAATCATATATCCTTTCGCATCCTTTTGTATCACCGAATAAGCATAATCCGCGCCATGGTCACTGTCTTTCGAAAGAATAAACGCAGATTCCTCACCATATACTACATCTATAATATCATTATTAAAATACGCATAGCTTTGTGCATCGGTCGGCGTCTTGAATCTTACGAAAAAGAGCTCTACAGGAAAGAGAATCGACAAAACGAGTAATACCACTGTGACGATACTTATAAATAATGCCAATCTTCTTTTCTTTTTCATCAAAAGAACAACGAATAACGCAATTACTGCAGCAATTGCAATCCTTATGAGATACATTAATCCATTCATTATCAATACCCCCGTGCATAAGATGGTGACATAGTGTCAAGCGGACGGTTCTTCCGACATATCGAAGGGACAAAATATCGGCTATGACGCTTTACGCATCATAGCCGTTCGGGTTCATCGACTGCCAGTGGTAGCCGGTTTTGCACATGTTGACAAGATCGCGCTTTGCAACCCAGCCGAGGAGCTCTTTTGCAAGCGACGGATCGGCGTAGTTTTCCGCGACGTCGCCGGGACGGCGGTCGACGATCTCATACGGGATCTTCACGCCGTTTGCGTCCTCGTAGGCATGGATCACGTCGAGCACGGAATAGCCCGTGCCGGTGCCGAGGTTGATCGCGATCGCGCCGGTGTGCGCATCGGCGTATTCAAGCGCCTTCAAATGCCCCACGGCAAGGTCCACGACGTGGATATAGTCGCGCACGCCCGTGCCGTCCGGCGTCGGATAGTCGCTGCCGAACACGCGAAGCTTTTTGAGCTTGCCGGTTGCGACCTGATTGATGTACGGAAGCAGATTGTTCGGAATGCCCTGCGGATCCTCGCCGATGAGACCCGAATCGTGCGCGCCGATCGGGTTGAAGTACCGCAAGAGCACCACGGACATTTCGGGATTCGCGGCGGCAAAGTCCGAAAGGATCTGCTCGCCCATGAACTTCGTCCATCCGTACGGGTTCGTGCACCAGCGCGGCGCGTCCTCCTTGATCGGGACCTTCGGGATGCCGTAGACGGTCGCCGACGAGCTGAACACGATATGCCGCACGTCGAATTCCTTCATGCATTCCAACAGCGTCAGGTTCGCGTCGAGGTTGTTGCGGTAGTATTCGACGGGTTTTGCAACGCTTTCGCCGACGGCTTTGAGCCCCGCAAAGTGGATGATCGCGCCGAAGTCGTGCGCCCGGAACAGCGCGCGCATGGCGTCCTTTTCGCAGACGTCGACCTTTGCAAACGCCGGACGCTTGCCCGTGATCGTTTCGATGCGGTCCAATACCGCCTCCTTGGAATTCATGAGGTTATCCGCGATCAGCACCTCGTAACCCGCGTTCAGAAGCTCCACCACCGTATGCGAGCCGATGTAGCCCGCGCCGCCCGTCACCAGGACCGTTTTATTCATACAAGCATCCTCCGTTGTTTATTGGTACCATTATACAGAATCGGCGATTGAATTGCAACCGGAATTCACGTGTGAAGCACAATTCATGCGTATGCCTTGACCCTCCCTTGTCAGGGAGGGTGTCAGCTGTAAAGCTGACAGGAGGGTAGTTTTTTCCGTTTTACTACCCCTCAGCCGGCTTTGCCGGCAGCTCCCCCGGCAAGGGGAGCTCGATACAACAAGCCATATTGTCCTGCCGGCATGAATTGACTGCGTCATGAATTGTCATGCTGACATGCATTGACGCTTCGCGTCATGAATTGTCCCGCGGATATAAATTGCGCAGAGCCGCATGCATGTATCGAATCGGAAATAACCGGCAATACTGATTTCATACTGTGAAAGAAGGATGAAAACATGAAGGCAACCGGCATTGTACGACGCATCGACGAACTCGGCAGGATCGTGATCCCGAAGGAGATCCGCCGCGTGCTCCGCATCCGCGAGGGCGATCCGATCGAGATCTTCACCGAATCGGACGCCGTCGTGCTCAAAAAGTACGCGCGCATCCGCGAGCTCGGCGACTACGCGGACGTCTACTGTCAGGCGCTGACCGGCGCTCTGGGCTTCTCGGCGGCGGTGACGGACACGGAGACCGTGCTGTTTGCCGCAGGCTCGATGAAGAAACAGCTTTTGAAGGCGGTCCTTTCGGAAGCCTTTGTGGATCGCATGCGCGCGCGGCAGACGATCCTTGCCCCGGAGGGCTTTGCGCTGCTGCAAAATGAAGCGCCGCTGCGGCTTGCCGCCGTGCCGATCGTCAACAACGGCGACGTGCTCGGAAGCGTTCTGATCGCGACCGACGACGCGCGTCTGAAGCTCTCGGAAACCGAGCTTTCGATCCTCAAGACCGCCGCGCTGTATCTCGGCAAGCAGCTGGATTGAATCAGGAAACGCGAATGCCGAAGATGTGCTTGTCGCGCGTTCCGATCACGATGATATCGCCGAATGCGCAGGGCGACGCTTCGACCTTTTCGGAAAGCGAGAAGGAACCGACCAAAGCGCCGGTTTTGCCGTCCAGAAGGCTTGCCGTGCCTTTGTGGTCGAAGAACAGCAGGTATCCCTTTCCGGAATCGGTATACAGCGCGATCGGAGAGCTCCAGGTATAGGACGAAAGCGAATACTGCCACACCACACGGCCGGTGGCGGTGTCGAAGCAGAACACCTCTCCCGAGGGGTTGCTTCCCGCCGTTGAAGCGAAGGACGTGTATACAAGCCCTTCGAGCGAGTCCTTGCCGAGCACCGCGCTCGACATGCAGCCGCCCGTGATATGCTCGGTCGTGTTGACCTCGTAATCATACTTCCATACGATCTCGCCGGTGACCGCGTTGACCTTGAAAAACGCCGCGGTGCCCTTCTGCCGCTTCATCGTGCGGTCGACCGTATTGCCCACATACAGGTAGACGCCGTTTGCGCCCTCTTCCAGCGCGGGCGTCGAGTTCATGTCGTCCAAAAGGTCCTGCACCCAGACGGTCTTCATCGTGTTGAGATCGATGCAGCGCATGTATCCGCCGTTGTCGCACAGATACGCATAGTTTCTCCACGTCGCCGCGCTCGATTCATACCCGTAAAAATACTTGTTGTCGCGGTCCGGTCCGAGCCGCGGGGAATCGTATCGCTGCTTCACGACCGGATCGGGCGACATCGTGAGCCTGCCCGCCGCTTCGTCGTAGACGGTGTTCATCTTCAGCGTATAGAAGATGCCGTTCTCCCCCGGGATCAGCGCGGTATCGGCGGCAGCGTCCACGAGCACGGAGCTGTCGTACGCCGTCCAGTTGCGCAGCGCAAAGCTGTCCTTCGCAATGCCGACTTCCCAAAGCCGCGTAAAATCGATGAGACTGTACGCCATCGCGCGGCCGCGTTTGGCTTTTTCGGAATAGGTGTCGCCCGTGCCGAGATACAGCACCGGGATGCCGCGCGGGTCGAGCGCGCCCGCGCCCTTGAACGGAATGCCGATCTTGAGCTTTTCACGCGTCGGCTTGCCGGTTTCGAGGTCGAGGAAGTAGACGTTGCCGTCCATCGTCGCGTAGATGACCTCCACCCAGCCGTCCTTTTCCTTGAACTCGGCGTACAGATTCATGATCTTCCGCGTTTCCGCCGGCCACTGTACCATCAGGCACTGACCGGTCCACCCGCTGCCCGTCCATGCGCCGGAGCTGCTCTTGTTCAGCGAGCCGGTCGACACCGACCAAAGGCTCTTGAAATTGCCGGTAAGCTCCGGAACGGTGCCGTACGCCGCGTTTTCACGGTAATTGCTGCCGCGCAGCGTCAAAACGCCCGGCAGCGCCGCGTAATCGCCGCCCCTGCCGAACAGGATCGGCGTCTCGCGCATGTACTCAGAAACGTCGTTGTCGCCGACCGCAAGCTCGGTCACATACTTGAAATCCTCCGGCGCGGTTCCCGTAACCGAGTGCGGTACGGGCGGTTCGGTCGGGACCGGGGACGGCGTCGGTTCGGGCGTCGGCGCAAGCGTCGGCGCGGGCGCAGGCGTGATCTCCGTCGTCGAAGGAGCAGCCGGGCTGACCTCGGACAGATTGCCGTGATCGTCAACGGCGAGTATGACCTCTTCGACGACGTCGGACGCCGGTTCCGCTGTCTCCGCAGGAAGCGTTGCTGTCTCCGGGGTAGGCTCCGGATTTCCGCACGCAAATAACACGGACGATACGAACAGGATCGTCGCGAGCAATAGGGTTTTCCATGCGATCGAACGTTGCATATAAAGTCAAAACACCTTTCCGCGAATTCAAAACTTAGATATTAGTATACCACACACTGCCGTAAATTGCACGGATTATTTTGAATCCGCTTTCGGGAACGCGCTTTCCGGTCTGCACAAAGAGAAGGTCGAAAGAACTGCGAAGACCGATCCGCGGTTCACGGATCGGTCCCATGCTTCTCAATGCGCGTTACGGACGCAGCGTGAGCTGCTCGCTGAACACATTCGCCAGCGTGTCGCTTTCATAGACGCCGAACGTCATTGCGATCGTTTCGACGTCTGTAATGCCGAGCGCTTCGAGATCGCTCAGCGGGAAGCAGATTTCAGTAAAGCTGCGCAAATGCCCAGGGACTTTATGCGCCCAGAACGGATCGTACGGCTTGCCGTTGACGGTCGTGTCAAACGCCGCAACCGACAGCGCAATGTCGGTCTTGTTCTCGATATACAGCTTGACGGTATATCCGTAACTGCCCTGGGGATCATAGCCGATCAGCGTTACCTTGAACGTCTCGTTGTCGTACAGCACGACGTCGTCAGGTTCGTCTGTGCGATCATAGAGCTTTGCGTTTTCCTTGCCGTTCGGATAGTAATGGAATGTACCGCTTTCGACGGTCTTATCATCGCTGCTGTTTTGTATGGTCCATAAAAGCTCGACGTCCGTAAAGCCGGTAACGATCCCTGCGAGCTTTGAACTCGTCCAATTGATGTCAACAAGCTTGCTCTTGCCCGGTTCGACCGTATTAATAGAGAACGGACTCCACTCCACGCCGTCCACGGATGCCTCCATGACGCTGAAATCATAGGATTGGAACAGCGATTTATTCTTGATGTACAGCTTCAGCGATTTCCCGAAATACGGATCATCAAAAAGCTCAATGGCGCGTACGGTAAGATATGCATTGTCCGTTACAAGCTCACCCTGCTTGGAATAGTCTCTGCTCTCGGATCCGGACAGCGTATCGGACGGATACCCGTCGTCTTTGCAGCCTGCAAGCGCAAACAGGAACAGCACGGCAAGCAGGATTGCAAGGCTCTTTTTCATCATGTGTCCTCCCCTGTTTTGATCATTTGTTCTATTTGGATCGCGCCGGATCGGCTGCGTCGCCGCACCGTCCGTCCGCGTTCCCGTCTTTTGTGATCAGCGTCCGCATATCCTCCGGCAGCGGCGCGGAAAGCGTCAGCATCTCCCCCGTGACCGGATGCGGAAAGGTCAGCGCCGCCGCGTGCAGTGCGGGACGGTCGATCCGTCCGCTGCGCGTTCCGTACAGCCAGTCGCCCGTCAGCGGATGTCCCGCGTATGCCATGTGCACGCGCAGCTGATGCGTTCTGCCCGTATACGGCGTGAGTCGCACGAGCGACCGCCCGCCGTTCGTTTCCAGCACCTCGCACAGGCTCTCGGCGTGTGCGCCGTCAGCGCGGACCGTATGCAGGTAGCTTGAACCGTCCGCAAAGCCGATCGGCGCGTCGATCACAAAGCGCTGCTCCTTCGGCGTACCTTCGACAACGGCAAGGTACGTTTTTCGGAATTGCCCGGCATGCTGGATCTCCTTCATCCGCGCGTGGATATACCCGCTCTTTGCGACGGTCAGAAGCCCGGTCGTCCCCTTGTCGAGACGGCTCACGGGATGCGGATTGTCCGTTCCGGTAAAGTACGCCGCAAGCGCGTTTTCGATCGAAGGCTCCTTCGGATCGCGCGCGGGATGCACCGCAAGATCCGAAGGCTTATCAAGCACGATCAGCCATTCGTCCTCGTACACGACCGAAAGCGGATACGGGATCGGCCGGATCGGAAGCTTTGCGGGATCGGCAGGATCGAACGCGACCGTATCCCCCGCCTTTACGCGCGCGGTGGTATACACATTCCCGCCGTTGATGCACAGCGCGCCCGGGCGGCGCTTGAGCCGTTTGAGATACGACCCGGAAACGCCGTAAACGTCCCGCAGGACATCCGCCGCGGTGCATCCCTGCTGTTCATCCGTAACGGTCCACAAAAGCATCTTCATGCGTACAGTATAGCGGATCGCTTCGCCTTTGGCAAGCTTATCGTTTCCATCGCCGTTCCGCCGCGACCTTTCTGAGCTCCTCCGCCTTGTCAAAGAACATCTGCGCCATCACCTCCGGCGCCATCATCGGCGCTTCGGGCGCGGGCGGCTGCTCAAGCTTCTCAGGCTGAACGTCTTTGCGCGCGTCCGGATCGGCGCCGTGTACCGTTATGATCTCGCCGGTTTGCGGATCGATTTTCTGCGTCGGGTCCTCGATCAGATCCCAGACGGCGCCGAAGCGTGTCACGCGCTGTCTGACAAAGCCCTTCTTCTCCAGACGCAGCAGGATGCCGCGGATCTCCTCGCCCGTCCACGCCGTTTCGCGCGACAGCGCCTTTTCGGAAAAGTCCCAGTTATCGGAATGCGCAAGCATTGCGGTATAAAGACCGAGCTCGTCCGGGCGAAAGGTCCCGTTCCGCGCCATGCGGGTGTCGATCTTTGTGTATTGCTTTTTGATCGGATTCCGTACGATCATCTTCTCACCTCCGCAGCCAGTATGACACAAAAACTTCGCACCGGATTCCTGGAATTCTGACATAATTGCCGCAGCGCTTTCTGAAAGGCGCTGCGGCTTGATCGTCGTTACATTATGATTCTGTAATGAAATATCATACGGTAATTACATTTGATATTGTAATTACAAATGATTCAGTAATTACACATCATTTGTAATTACATAGAGGATAATTATATTATTTATAACTACATAATAAAGAAAAAATGTAATTACATTCAATGTAATTATAAAGAGCGGGTGTTGAGAGTATCTCTCAAATGCGTGTTTTTCAACAATCCCTCCGTCTTTTGCTTCGCAAAATCCACCTCCCTTTACACAAGGGAGGCGCAAGAGAAAGGTCCCCTTGTATAAAGAGTGCTGTCGCCGTTAAGCGACCGGGGGATCGTATTTGTCATTCACGCTTATGAGAGAAATAGGCTCTGTCTTTTCCATCATCTTAAACCATACGGAGATCATGGAAGCGGATGCGCTTCTGTTCGTTTTACCGTTCATTATTTGCATTTCAAACGTCGAAAATGGAAAAGATTCCAGGAATCCGGACACAGGTTTTTCTGATATGCTGTGTCCGTCGGGATGAAAGGAGTTGATTATGAACGATACAACAAACGACAGCAGTCTGCGCGAACGATTCGTGCAGATGGTCCGGGACCAGGTAGGCTCCGGGATCTATGTCTGGGGCGGCAACGGCGAGATGTTCGACGATTTGCAGGACGTGATCCGCTTCGTGGAACGGCACGAAGAGCAGGAAGAAAACGTCCGCCGCATCAGCGCGCTGATCGCAAAACGGCTTTCGGACGGCGTCGAGCGCTTCCGCATGTTCGACTGCTCCGGGCTGGTGTACTGGGCGCTGCATGTGCTCGGACTCCAGAAGCACGACGTTTCGAGCCGCGGGCTCTATCAGCTGTGTACCAAGATCGAAGAAGCCGATCTGATGCCGGGCGACCTTGTGTTTCATCACGACGGTCGGCAGATCGTGCACGTCGGGATCTCCGACGGGGACGAACAGATCGAATGCCGCGGACGCGACGTCGGCGTTGTGAGAAACCGCAGAAAGCCGGGCTACTGGAACCGGTTCGGGCGTCTTCCTGCATTCGGAAAAGAGCGGGATCACGACGTCGTGCTGATCCGCGGCGGATCGGTCCGCGTGCGGGAAGGCGGCGGCACGAACACCCGGTGCCTCGGCATTGTACACCGGGGCGAAACCTATCCGCTGCTCGGCGCGGCGCCGTCCGGATGGCATCGCATCGCGTGGAACGGCAGAGCGGCGTATATCACGAACAAGCCGCAGTATACGGAGGTGCGCCATGGCTGAACGGACGATCTCCGAAATCCTCGAAGCGCTGGCACGGATCGAAGCGAACGTGAAAACGATCGCGAAGAACAGCGCGGATCACGAAGCAAGGCTTCGCGAGCTGGAACAGCGGAACGGAAAGCGGATGGACGCGATCACGCTTGCGGCGATCTCCGCAGCCGTCGTCGGCGTGATCGGGTATGCGGTCGGAAAACTGTTTTGAGAAAGGAGAAGCGAAATGGAACTGCAGAGCAGAAACAAGAGCGTGCTCTTCTGGATCGGGCTTGCGTCCGCGGTCTATGAAGCGGTCGTGAACAGCCTGATGAGCGCCGGGATCGCCATGCATCCGGTGGTCGGCGCGATCGGCGTCGGGCTCGCGACCGTGCTCATCTACTGCAACGGCAACAACCCGAGCCTGAAGCGGTATTGAGCAAACAAAAAGCGGGGCGTCCGTTCGGGCGCTCCGCCGTTTCCCTTCAAAGACGGGCTTCAAGCCACGGCAGCACATGCGCGGCGTATGCCTCCGGGTTCTTCATCGCGGCTTCCGTGTGCAGTGCGCCGGGCGACAGCCAAAGGTCCTTGTCCGGGCATGCACATGCCGTAAAGAGCCGGCCGACCATTTCCGTCGGAACGAAATCGTCCGCGTCGCCGTGTATGAAAAGCGTCGGCGTTTGGGAGCGTTTGACCGCGTCGATCGGGCATGCGTCGCTGTACCGGACGCCCGCGAACACTCGCGCGATCCCCTGCCCGATCCTGCGAACGAGCCGATAGCGGTTCTTTGAAACGGACCGGAACTGTTCCGCCGCGGATGTGAACGCGCAGTCCGAAACGGCGCACTTCACCTGCTCCGGAAGCGGTTTGCCCGTGGCGCACAAAACGGTGGCGGCGCCCATCGACACGCCCATGATCGCGATCGAAAGATCCCTGCCGTACCGTTCAATGAGGATGCGGATCCAGCCTAAAAGGTCCTCGGATTCCTTTGCGCCGTAGGTCAGATACCTGCCTTCGCTCTCCCCCTGCGCGCGCATGGAGACCGCAAGCACCGCAAACCCTGCGTCGTACACGATGTCGAACGACTTGCCGAAATCCCACCACGGGAAGCTGTGCCAGCCGTGGCAGATGACCGCGACCTTCTTTGTTGCGCCGTTCGGAAAGAAGCGCGCGGAAAGCACCGTGCCGTCCTTTGCGATCTGCGTGAGCTGTTCATTCGGCAGCGCGTCCATGTACGCTTTCGTCTGAAACCGCATGCGGGCAAGCGGCGACGGGTCCTGTTCACGCTCGCGAAAGGTCTTGTCGATCTGACTTCGCTGCGCGCCGAACGCCATGCGGAACATATAAAATGCAGCGCCGCACAACATGAGTGCGGCTGCCGCGGCGATGATGAGAAGGATCCAATACCATTGCATGTCGTTCAATGCTCCATACGCTTGATCGGGTGCAGGATGACCGGTCGCTTTGCCGGGACCGGCTTTTCAAACAGCCTGCGCGGTCCGGGAGCCGCCTCATGTGCGGGACCGGCTTCCGCGACGTTTTCCGGGAGCGGTTCCGGGATAGGCTCGGGTTCCGGAATGGGTTCCTGCTCGGGCTCGGGTTCGGGTTCCGGTTCCGGAATGGGTTCCTGCTCGGGCTCGGGTTCGGGTTCCGGTTCCGGAATAGGTTCCGGCTCGGGCTCGGGTTCGGGTTCCGGCTCGGGTTCCGGTTCCGGAATAGGTTCCGGCTCCGGCTCGGGTTCGGGTTCCGGTTCCGGCTCGGGTTCGGGTTCCGGAATAGGTTCCGGCTCGAGTTCCGGAATAGGCTCCGGTTCCCGTTCGGGTGTCAGCTCAATTTCGGGCTCGGGTTCAGGTCCCGAAATGGGTTCCGGCTCCGGCTCGGGTTCGGGTTCCGGTTCCGGCTCGGGTTCGGGTTCCGGAATAGGTTCCGGCTCGAGTTCCGGAATAGGCTCCGGTTCCGGAATAGGCTCGGGTTCCGGCTCGGGCTTCTGCACAGGCACGCTTCTCCAGCGCGTGACAAAGACGCCGTTGCGGATCTCCTGCACATATTCGATATGCTCCGCAGGCGCTTCGGGCGTCGGCTGAGGTTCCGGCGCTTCGGGCGTCAGCTGCGGTGCTTCGATCGTCGGCTGCGGTGCTTCCGGCGTCGGCCGCAGTGCTTCCGGCGTCGGCTGCGGCGTTGCTGGCTGCTCCTCCGGCTTCTCCGAAGGTTCGGACACGGACCAGCGCGTGACCGGGACGTCCCTGCGCCTGTTCGGGAGTTCTGCGGGGCGTTCGGTATGCGGCGTGTCCTGCCGGTCCTGCTGTTCCCGCGGCGGCGTAAGGTCGGCGTTTTGCGCGATCGGCGCCGCTTCGGCGGGTTTTTCGGAGCTTTCCGCCGTCCTGCTGCGGGCCGGGATCGGATCGATCTTCGGTTCGGGCGCGCGCGGGATGACCGGCGGGACGACCGGGACCGGTTCCGGCTTGCGTTCGCGGATGCGGATCGGTTCGGGCTCGGCAGGCGCTTCGGCGGCGGGCTTTGCGCGCTTCGGTTCGTAGATGCGCACATTCTCCTTCACCTGCGGCGCCGCTTCGGTTCGCGGCGCAGTCCTGTCCTGTCCGGCGCTCTGCTGCGGACGGCGGAACGCGGCGTCCTGCGCGGCGCTCTGCTGTTCGGGTCTGCATCCGTTCGGCACGGCGCTGTTTTGCACGGGCGGCGTCTGCTTTGAAGAACCTTTCGGTTCAGGACGCGCGGGCGCCGGCTGCTGTGCGGCGGGCGGCTCGGTTCTGCGTCTGATCGGAATGACCTGCGTACCGTCGGTGCTGCTGCGCACGGGCTTTGGCTGAGGCTTTTCCGGCGCTTTCCGCTCTTCGTTCCGCACGCTTTCGCGCAGTCCCTTTTCGTAGAGCGCGCGGCGCGCCTTTGCTTCCTCCTCGGTCAGCTCGCCGTAGTTGCGAAGCTTGATCGGCGCGGTATAGCCGAACTGTTCCGTCGGCGCATCCGAGAAGAGCTGTTTTTCACTGCGGCGGTTCGTTTTGCGAAGCGTGCGCTCCATCTCGTCCTCGAACTCGCCGGGAAGTTTGTTTTTGATGCGGATCTCGACCGTGTACAGCACGATGCAGACGATCGCGCATACCGCCGCAACGGACAGTCCGATGATCGCGGCGATGCGAAGCAGTCCGCCGTATTTCTGATCGATGTCCTGGAAATACGCGTTCTGCGTGTAGACGTGCTGCGGATCGTTTTTGCTGTCGGCAAGCTCCCTGAGCCCTTTGAGATCGAGACGGACCGTTTCGGAGCTGCATGACGCGCCCGCCGGGTCTTTCGCCTGCACATGGAACAGAAGCTCGCTGACGTTGTCGAGCTGATAGGTCTGTGTAAAGTAGGTCTCGCCGCGGCGAAGCTCGTCATAGGTCTGAACGGCGCCGATGAAGGTATCCTCGCTCAGCACGGCGTTGTAGAGCTTGACGTCGCCGTCGTTGCGGATGACGAACTGGATCGTGGCGCTGAGCTTTCCGTCCTCGTTGTAGAACGCGGACTTGATCACGGCGCTGAGTCCGATGCTGACCGAATCCGGCGCGATGTACGGAACGACGTTGTATTCCTTCGGATCGACGACCTCGAACGTCTGCTCCATCGGATCCTTTGCGGTCAGACGGAAGCGCACGACGCGCACGCGGTCGGACGAGACCGCGGGCAGGACCGTGTAGACGATGGTCTTATATTCTTCCGGGAGCAGCGTGAAGGGGTCTTCGAGCAGCGTATTGATCTCGTCGTAAAGGCGGATATCGGTAACGGTATGGGAGCCGTTGTTGCGGATCGTGACCGCAAACGTCGTGCCCTCGCGGGTCGCGGGACGCATTTCCGCCTCGATCACCAGGTCGATGACGACCGATTCGACGGTCAGCGGCTTTTCCGCGGTCGTTTCGACCTCGCGCCGCATCACGATGTATTCGATGCGCGGGTTAAACGTCATATCCGACGTGCCCATCTCGTATTCCACACGGACCGTGATCGATTGGTTCGCGGACAGGTCGGAATCCGGCAGCTGGATCGACTGCATGCTCTGTTCCGGGTCGTACAGCCTCAGCCCCGTCATATCGAACGTGGTATCGTTCCGGATCGTATAGACGACCTCGAAGGTGTCTCCGGAGCGCACGCTCTTTTTTTCGCAGGTCGCCGTGACCGTAAGCTCCGGTAAGACGAAGCGCTCGATCGTGATCGACGCCGTCGTTTCCCGCGTATGCTTCTGAACATGCGGATTTCCGGTATCGTCGTCGTAAATCGTTTCGGTCTCCGTCCATGTGAGCTTGTAGGTGATCTTGCGGTCAAGCTGACCGTCCGAGACCTGCACGTCGTTGAGATGGAACTCCTTCGTGCCGCCGGCAAGGACGGTGATCTGTTCCGTCAGGATCATTTCCCGGTTTTCATAGCCGCCGGTCAGCTTTGCGTCCTCGAGCGTATAATCGGTATCGCCGGTGTTGCGGATCGTGAACAGCAGATCCGGGATCACGCCGTCGCCTTCCAGCTCCGGCACCGGATCGCAGGTGATCGTGAGCGTGATCGGATGATCGTCCTCCGCTGCGCCGAGCGCAGGCAGACAAAGCCCCGCAAGCAGCGCGGCAATGCAGATGACGATCAGAATACGCTTCATGAGTTTCCTCCGGCAGGATTGTTTATCAATAACACCGTTACGGATCCGGAACGGTTGCGGGAAATCCGAAATAGCTTTCGCCCGCAGGTTCGGCGGTCACGCGTCCTTCGGTACGGTCGGACAGCGCCTTCAAAAACGCGTCCGCATCCGCGGCGCGGCAGCGGAACATGCAGGTGATCGCTTCGCCGTAATCGGTCGATTCGATCGCGCCGAAGCGCTCGAACACGCTCCAAACGGCGTTGCGGTACGGATACGCCATGCGCACGGAATACCTGATGCACGGCTCCATGGAGACGAGCCCCGCGGCTTCGACCGCGTCGGACGCCGAGCGCGTGTACGCGCGGACAAGCCCGCCCGCGCCCAGAAGGATCCCGCCGAAATAGCGCGTACTGACCACCAGAAGGTCGAATAGATCGCGCTTTTTCAGCACCTCCATCATCGGAAGCCCCGCCGTGCCCTGCGGCTCGCCGTCGTCGCTGTAGCGGGCGGCGCCGGACCGCAGCCGGTACGCAAAGCAGTTATGCGTCGCGTCCCAGTGCTGCTTGCGAATGCGTTCCAGAATCGCAAGCGCTTCGGTTTCGTCCGTCACATGAAAACATCGCCCGATAAAACGCGAGCGATTGATCACATATTCGGTTTCCGCATCAGAAGAAACGGTCAGATACGGCTTCATTGCGGGTTGCTCCACGTTCGATCTGCATTCTCCGTACAAAATATCTATAATATTATAGCAAACAACACCCCCGTTTGCAACCGCATTCGACGATCGTTCACAGAACGGATGCAATTCGGACGCAAAAAGGACCGCAGACGGATCTGCGGTCCCGTAGTCGCTGTAAGCTTATTCTTCGACCGGCGGCAGCTCGCTTGTGCAGTGCGGACAGCGGGTCGCGTCGTCGGCGACTTCCTGCTTGCAGTACGGGCAGAGACGCGGCGCCTTTGCGGGTGCGGGCTCTTCCTTTTTCTTTGCCTTCTCCTCCGCTTTTCTCAAAACGCGGATCACGATGAAGATCGCAAGCGCGATCAGGATGAAGTATACGATCGCGGAGATGAACTTGCCGTAATAGAATACGGTCAGCCCTGCTTCCGCCGCAGCGCCGGGCGCGAGGTTTTCGGGATTTTCGCCGAGCACGATGCCCCAGCTGTTGAAGTCGACCTTGATGAGAAGGCCGAGAAGCGGCATGATGATGTCGTTGATCAAAGACGATACGATCGCGCCGAACGCGCCGCCGATGATGACGCCGACCGCCATGTCGACCACGTTGCCCTTCAGAGCAAACGCTTTGAATTCGGATAAGAATTTCTTCATGTTTGAACCCCCTTCTGGATTTTACAGAATATATTATAGCACCGGCGATTCAAAAGAGCAATACGTTTCTTTCATGTCCGCAGGACAATTCATGCGCCGCAGGAGCAATTCATCCTCGAAAGTCGATATCTCTCCCTCCGTCTCACTGCGTTCGACACTTCCTCGTCAGAGGGAGGTCAGTGTTGACATGATCATTGAGCTTCTCTTGAAAGGGGCGCCGATAGGAGCGCTCGCTGTGTGAGGAAGAGAATCAATTGCCTGACGGCATGAATTGACATTACGGTCATGAATTGCATCTGCGATGCATGCAGCGGATATCACTGCGAAGCTGAGCACGGCGGCTCGACCACGATGCCGCGGGCTTTGCGCGCGCGGATGCGGTTTTTGAGAAAGCCGATCAGCGAGCAGATCAGAAACGCCAGCACATGCACCGCGATGATCGCGGGTCCCGGCTGCGCTTCGATGAGCAGCGACAGGAAGAAGCCCGAAAAGAAGCATCCGAGCGACAGCGCCGCGGACGTAATCATGACCGAGCGGAAGCGCTTGCATACGCGCATCGCGGACAGCGCCGGAAAGATGATGAGCCCCGAGACCATGATCGCGCCGACCATCTTCATGCCGATCACGACGGTCACCGCGGTCAGCGCCGCAAGCATCATGCTGTACGCGCCGACGTGCACGCCGGTCGCTTTCGCAAAGCTCGTATCGAAGGTCACGCTGAAAATGCGCGTATAGAACAGGATGAACAGCAGCAGCACCGCGAGGGACACGCCGACGGTGATCCACATATCCGCGTCGGAAAGCAGCGCCATCGACGCCGTGCCGAACAGAGAGTTGCAGATATCCTGGTACTGGTTGTCCGAGAAGCGGAACAGCAGCGTGCCCACCGCGATCGCGCCGGTAGAAAGCACCGCGATCGCCGCGTCCCCCTGCATGCGGCGCTTTTCGGTGAGCCACATGAGAACGAACGCCGCGCCCATCACGATCGGCAGCGAGACCGCCATCGACGCCTTGCCGACGTGCAGGACCGTTGCGATCGCAAGCGCGCCGAACCCGACGTGAGAAAGTCCGTCGCCGATCATCGAGTAGCGTTTCAGCACGAGCGTGACGCCCAGAAGGCTTGCGCACAGCGAGACCAGCGTGCCTACCACGAGCGCGCGGGTCATGATCTCCGGCATATTCTGAAAATACGATGCGATCATAATGCGGTCTCCTTCAGGTACTTCCGCCCGACCGGGCTGTTCTTATACTCCGCCGCCGCGCCGATGTACAGCGGATGGCAGGAAAGGTGCAGGATGTGCGAGCACGAGCGCACGGCTTCCTCGATGTCGTGCGAGACCATAATGATCGTCATGCCGCGTTCGTTCACCGCGTTCAGAAGCTTATAAAACTCCGCCGTTACGACCGGGTCGAGCCCCGTCGTCGGCTCGTCGAGCACAAGGCATTTCTGCGTGGCGCAAAGCGCGCGCGCCAACAGGACGCGCTGCTGCTGCCCGCCGGACAGCTCCTGATAGCTCTTCTTCGCGATCGGCAGAATGCTGAGCATCTCCATGTTCTTCTGCGCAAGCGCGCGCTCTTTTTTGCCGTAGAACGGCTTCATGCCGCGCCAGCCGATCGTGCCGGAAAGCACGACCTCATAGACCGACGCCGGAAAATCCTTCTGGATCGCGCTGCTCTGCGGCAGATAGCCGATCTCGTTGGGCTTCAGGCCCTCGCCCATCACGATCCGTCCCGACGCGCACGGGATCAGTCCCAGAAGCGCCTTCATCAGCGTCGTTTTGCCGGAGCCGTTCTCGCCGACGATGCCCCAGAACTCGCCCGCGTTGACCGAAAAGCTGACGTCGTGCGCGACGTTGTCGCCGCCGTAGGACAGCCCGACGCTTTCAAATGTGATCAAAGCCATTCAATCCACCGCCTTTTTCAAACTGTCGAGATTCCGCCGCATCAGATCGAGATAGGTCACGCCCGCGTCGAAGTCTTCGCGGCTCACGTTGTGGCACGAATGCAGCTCCAGGACCTCGCACCCGGTCGCGTCCGCAATCGTCTGCGCGATGCGTCCGTCCGAAAACTCGATCGTGAACACGACCGGAAGCCGCTCCTCGCGCACGCGCTCGATGAGGAACGACACGGTCGAAATGCTGACCTCCTCGTTTGAGGAGCAGCCGGGCAGCGCCGCGTAATAGCGTAAGCCCAGCTCGTCGCACAGATACCGGAACGGAAAGCGCTCCGCAAAGACGATTGTGGTGCGCTTCGCATCCCGCATCACGGCGTGAAAATCGCTGGCGAGCGTTTGAAGCTCTGTTTTGTACGCGTCGGCGTTCGCCCGCATCGCATTCGCTTCGTCCGGCAGAAGCGCGCACAGCGCGTCCGTAAGCCCGTCTACGATGCGGATCGCGTTTTCGGGGCTCGTCCAGACATGCTCGTCGGTTTCGGGCTTGTCCTCCGCCTCCCCCTGCATGCCGGGACGCAGCTCCTCGTCGACGGTATCGACAAGATCGACGAGCGCGACGGCGTTCAGATCTTTGCCGTTCTTATGAAGCAGATCGTCGACCCAGCGGTCGGTCTCGCCGCCGACGTAGACGAACAGGTCGCATTCGAGGATCATGGACATCTCGGAAAGCGACGGATCGAAGCCGTGGATCTCGCTGCCGGGCTTTGCGAGCATGACGAGGTTCACGCGGTCGCCCGCGATGCTTCTTATGAAATCGTACTGCGGAAAGATCGTGCACACGACCGTCGGCTTGCCGGTATCCGTCTTCGGCGTACCGCACGCGAGCGCGCACAAAACGAGCAGCATGCTCAAAAGCAGCGCGATCTTTCGTTTCATTTCGATCCTTCCTTTCCGTGCGTCAGAAGCGCCGCGACCGGGGAGCGGTGCACGCGCATCGCGCCGACCGGGCAGAATTCCTGACAGCAGAAGCATTTGATACAGTTCTTTCGGTCGATGACCGCCTTCTTGTTCTTGATCGAGATCGTATGTGCCGGGCAGATGTCGCGGCACTTGCCGCAGCCGACGCACGCGCGCGTTTTCACCTTCGGCTTGGATTCGAGACACGCGTTCATGGCGCCGCGGACCGCCTTACCGAAGAGATTGTCGCCGCCGACAAACAGCAGCGAATTGCGGTTGCGGATGATCTCGAAATCCGTCTGCAGAAACGCCTTCCAGTCGCCCGCGATCGAAAGCGCATCGACCGAATCGGGACACAGTCCGCGCCGCACCGCCGCGGCGATCGTGGGGACGTCCTTCGGTTCCAGCCCGATCAGCGTTGCCGCGAGCACGTCGAGACAGTGCGGATTCTTCGCCGCAAGCAGCGCGCCGACGTGCTTCGGCGTGCCCTGCGTGGGACCGTTGCCCTCCATCGCAAGGACCGCGTCGCACAGGTGCAGGACCGGTTTCCAATGCTCATCAAGGTCGACGATCATGTCCGCAAAGTCGTTCGGGTTCGGGAAACGGTAGTGATACTCCGGCTTCATCGTGCCGGGGATCGTGCCGAACAGGTTCTTCGCCGCCGACGAGAGCGACATCATGCCGTGCGATTTGAGCTTGCAGAAATTGATGATCACGTCGCAGCCGTCGAGCCAGCCGGTATAGGTAAAGCGCTTCGCCTGCACCGCGTCCGGGGAAAAACCGTCCTTTTCGGAAAAATCGTGATTCAGCTCCGCGCCGGCGCGCTCGGCTTCTTCGAGACCGGACAGCGTATAGACGCGGTTCAGCACTGAGGCGTTATAGAGGTTTCCCGGGCTGTCGCCGATCACGACTGAAGCGCCGCGCTCTTTGAGCAGCCGCGTGAGCGCCGCCAAAAGCGCCGGATGCGTGGTGACCGCTCTTTCGGGCTTTGCCGCGGAGACGAGGTTCGCCTTGATCCCGATCCGCATGCCGGGTTTGACCCAGTCGAGCCCGCCGAGCGGCGCAAGCGCCGCCGTGATCGCCGCTTCGCAGACGTCCGGGTCGTACGTCTCGCACGGAACGATCGAAACGAGGTTCGGATTCATTCGGTCAGCCCCCTCACAAGCCGGATCTCGTCCGCATATTCGGAAAGCTGTTCGTGCGGCGTTTCGAGACAGAACGGCAGCGCTTTGAGCGCGGGATGGTTCACGATGCGGCGTACGCCTTCGAGCCCGATGAAGCCCTCGCCGATCGGCGCGTGACGGTCCTTATGCTCGCCGCATTCAAATTTGGAATCATTGAGATGCACGAATCTGAGCCGGTTAAGCCCGATGACGTTGTCGAATGTCGTCAGCACGCCGTCGAGGTCGTTTACGATATCGTAGCCCGCGGTGAAGATATGGCAGGTGTCGAGACAGACGCCGACGCGGTCGTTCCGTTCGATGCCGTCGATGATCGCGCGGACCGCTTCAAACGTGCCGCCGATCTCGCTGCCCTGCCCCGCCATCGTCTCGATCAGCACCGTCGTGTCGGTCGAATCGTCCAGAATGCGGTTTAATAGCGCCGTTGTCTTTTCAATGCCGACGGCTTCGCCCTGCCCGACGTGCGAACCGGGATGGAAATTATAGAACGGCGTTTTCATCGCGGTACAGCGGACGAGGTCGTCGCGCATGACAAGCTCGGCAAACTGCGCGGTCTCGGGCTTTTCGGCGCAGGGATTCAGCGTGTACGGCGCGTGCACGAGCACTGGCGCAAAGGCGTTTTCTTTCAGATACGCAAGCATGGCGGCCGCGTCCGCTGCATCCAGCGGCTTTGCCTTGCTCCCTCTCGGGTTGCGCGAAAAGAACTGAAACGTATCCGCGCCGAGTCCCGACGCGGTTTTTGCCATGTTCAGAAGTCCGTCCGACGGCGACAGATGACAGCCGATGTGCAGCATGATTTTCTCCCAAAGCCCATAATAAGGCAGTTTATGATTGCATCATTGTAACACAGAACCGTCCCGCGCGCAAGCGGTATTCACATCAAAGGAAATGCATGACCGTAGGTCAATTCATGCGCGCAAGCGCAATTTACAGATCCGCGAAAAGCTGACGCTTTTCTGCGTATGCTCCTCATCCGCCTTCGCTCACGCTACGGCACCTTCCCCATAACAAGGGGAAGGCTATTTGTGCGTAAAGTTCTTGCCTCCCCTGTGTAAGGGGAGGTGCCGAGCGAAGTGAGGCGGAAGGGTTGTAAAGTCAGTGACTGCGCAAACGACAATCTCTCCGGGTTCACTCCGTTCACCTACCGATCTCGAAAGGGTTGTCGATTGAACGACGCATTAACAACCCCTCAGTCGCCTATCGGTGACAGCTCCCCTTACACAGGGGAGCCGAGAAGTGTATCAACAGATCGTAAAGGACGCCGTTCTCGGCATCACGCCATAACAGCAGATCGGGAAGATGTGATCTACCCCTACGGTTCTCAATGAAAGCGCCTTCCGCGCAGGGATCGATTGACGAAGGTTCCGCGATTCGTTATAATGGAGCTGTTAAAAACAAGGAGGCTCTGTATGACAAACGATACATTTCTCGCAAATATCTGCAGAGATTTTCTGAAGCAGCATAAGGTGTTTCGATATCGCACAAATAAAATTGCCGATATGAACGACCGGGAAGTGATCTCCGCCTGTCATCATTATTGTAACGAACATCGTATTACGGACGAATTTGAGCAATTCCGGAACCGTGTCGAATCGGAATACCGATACTGTTCCTTGATACAGGAATACATTGAAGACGGTATGTGCATCGACATACAAATGCTCGCATTTGGGCTTATCGGAGAAGACGCTCTGCCGGTGCTTTCGATCGACCGTCTAAAAGCGCAGTCCTGCTGCGATAGCTGTATGCATGCCAATCACAGAATGATCGAATCTTCGAGGGATCTATGAGCACAAACAAACACAAATCTGATACGGAACTTCTTGCCCCGGCGGGCTCGATGGAAGCGCTGAAGGCGGCGCTGCGGTTCGGCGCGGACGCGGTATATCTCGGCGGTCCGCTGCTGCAGCTTCGCGCAAAAAGCGCCGGGTTCACATTTGAAGAGATCGCGGAAGCGGCTGCGCTTGCGCACAAAAGCGGCAAGCGGCTCTTTGTGACGGTCAATGCGCTTGCCTTTAACGATGAGATCGAAAAGCTTCCGATATACGGAAACCGCCTCCTTGACTGCGGCGTCGACGCGGCGATCGTAAGCGATCTCGGCGTTCTGACCACGCTGCATCGGACCTGCCCGAAGCTTGAGCTGCACGTTTCGACGCAGGCAAGCTGCACAAATTACGCGGCAGCGATGACATGGTACGAGCTCGGCGCAAAACGCATCGTGCTTGCGCGGGAGATGACGGTCGACGAGATCCGCAAGCTGAAAAGAAATATCCCGGACGATCTCGAGCTGGAAGCGTTCATACACGGCGCGATGTGCATGGCGTACTCCGGGCGGTGCCTGCTCTCCTCCGCGATCCTCGGCAGAAGCGGCAACCGCGGCGACTGCGCGCAGCCCTGCCGCTGGAAATACGCGCTCGTGGAAGAGACGCGCCCGAACCAGAGCTTCCCGATCGTGCAGGAAGGCAATTCAAGCTATGTGCTTTCGAGCAGGGACCTAAACTGCATCGGGCTTTTGGACGAGCTGATCGACTCAGGCGTGACGTCGCTGAAGATCGAAGGGCGTATGAAGACCGAGTATTACGTCGGCGTCGTCGTAAACGCCTACCGCCGCGTGCTCGACGGCACGATGCGCATTGAAGAGGCGCAGAGCGAGCTTAATTCCGTATCGCACCGTCCGTACACGACCGGCTTCTACCACGGCGAGCTGCCCGAAGACCACAGCAACGCCGGCGTCTATACGCAGACGCACCGCTTTGCCGGGAACGTCCTTGCCTGCGAAAACGGCGTCGCGACCGTGATGCAGCGGAATCGCTTTGAAAGGGGCGACGCGCTCGAAGTCGTTTCGCCGACGCTGACCGGCGCGGTGCTGCAGGCGGACGACATCACGGACGAGAACGGCGAACCCGTTGCGATCGCGAACCGCGTACAGCAGATCCTGCGCATCAAAACGGACCTGCCGCTTTCGTCGGGCGATCTTCTTCGCATCAAGGCATAAAAACGATCCACCGGCTGAACCGGTGGATCATTCGTATTACGGTGTTTGCAGGATCCACAGCGCACGCTGCTCCCGGTCGGTCGTGAAAACGATCGCGCCGTCTTCGTTTACGGCAACGTAGCGGTCGCCGCAGCGGATCGACATGAGGTCAAAGCGGCCGCTGCCCCGGATGAGGTCCTCCGTTTCGATCACGAGCTCGTCCGCCTTGGACTGATCGCGCGTGGGCTTCGGCACGTTTGCGTCCGAAGCGTCGATATAGATCCCATTGAACGACAGCCCCTGCATGGTATTGGATGTACGCGCAAACGGGTCGTCCGTCTTTGTGCCGAGGAAAAAAGCGTCCTCCGATGCGGTCAGACAAAACTCGCTGTCCCACGATCCGTTGAACAGCCCCAACACGAAATCATCCCCCCAGAAGGACGTTCGGCATCTGACGCTGTCGCCGTCCCTGCCGTAAATGAAATCCATGCGCAGGGCAAAAGTCAAATCGTCGCCGAATTCAACGGCATAATGCGCCGTCCGCGCCTGATCCGTCATCGTGATCAACGCCGTATCGCCGTCCCACGTCAGCACAAGATCGTTCTGCTGATCCGCCGGGACCATCGGATCGCCGTCCGTTTCGTTCTCCACAAAAGCGGACAGATCGGAAAAGCCGGATCTGCCCGGGAAAGAAACTGTCATGTGCGTGCTGTCGATGATGTCGAATTCCGGGGAGCCTTCGCTGCCACTCCAGCTGAGATTGTCGAAAACTATATAACGCTCTCCTGCGGGATCGGCGTCCTGCGTGCCGGCTTCGTTTTTGTACGCCGTCGGATCAGGCACGGGTTCCGACGCAGGCGCGTGCGCTTCGGGTGCGGGCTCCTGCGCTTCCGGTGCGGACGTTTCGGCTACGGGCGCCTGCTCCGGATCCGCTTTGGTCGGCTCCGCGTGTTCGGGCGTCAGTACGGTGATATTCACGCAGGCAAACAGGCCGCACAGCAGCAGTGCGACCGGCAAAATGATCCATCTCTTTTTCATTATGGCTCCTCCCCTTTTTTTCTGCATTTTACCAGCCTGTTGCGTTATTTTTGCGTAACGCGTATGAAGAAATTGTAAAGGAATGATGATATCCGGTCGAAATGCGTAAAAACGTGTATCGTGAAAACGAATGAACCGATGCACAAACATTGGAGTCCGGCGATTACGGCAATGCGTTCGCCGAAAGCAGACGCAGCGTGTCAAATCGTTTTACATATAAAAACGGACCCGGTCGGATCCGTATTTTTGCCTGCAGATCTGATACTGCTTCCGGTCACGCTTCGGGTCCGGACGTCGGCGGCTCGAACAGCGCCGCGATCTGTTCAAAATCCATGCCCTTTTTCAAATGCTCGGACATAGAATACATTGCGAACGCGTCGCCGTTGGTTTTCACCTCTCGTCCCTGCGCGGCAAACAGCGCGGGACCGAGCTTTTCTGCCGTCATGCCCTTGAAAATCCCGTCCGGCAATTCGTAGGTATGGTATCCATGTTTTTCCATGCCGCACGAGCTCCGGTAGTTTACCGCATAATACCATTTGCCGTTCCGCTCGACGAGCGCGTGTCCTTCCATGCACTGTCCGGCATGATCGGGCGCGCAGACGCTGTCAAAGATCAGAATGCGGAACGTCTCTTCCTCCACGCCGTTCCGAAGCGCTTCCCGGCATTTTTTTGCAGTACAAATATTCCCCCATCAGAAACGCAGCGCTTCCGAGACGGTATCCGGCGTTTTCGATTTTCGTATTACAGCGTTTGCAGCAGATGCTTTCTCCTGCTTTTCCTTTCAGGATCCGTTTTATTGCTCCGGCAGAAAGGGCTTTGTGATATCGATCGAAAAATCCATCATCTGTACGTCGACCTCGGTCCGTACGTCCGCATAGACGCGGTTCTCGCCGGGCATCAACAGCAGATCACCCGAAGCCGTCAAGAGGTCCGCATAGCCGAGCTTGACGCCGTTCTCCGTGAACGTGATGCGAAGTCCGCCCGTGAGCTTTCCCGGATAGTCGTTCGTGATCACCGCGTCGATCAGCGTTTCCCCGTTCTCTTCATAGACGCGCATCTGCGATATCTTCAGATATTGATCGAAATAATGCGTGCGTTCATCCAGGATCGGAATGCCGTTGACGTCCGTTTGAAAGCCTTCCCCGACCACCGGATCGACGTTGATCGGCTGCGGTTCGGGCTGCGGCGTCGGCGTATACATCGGCGCGGGCGTCGGCGTCGATTCCGGCAGATAGATGAGATGCGCTTCCTGTGAGCTGCAGCCGATCAGCAGCAGCACGAAAAGCAGCAGCAAAAGCCGTTTCATGCCGGTTCCCCTTCCCCGTCTTCCGGCGCGTCTGTCGGCGGTTCCGGCGCGTCTGTCGGCTCGTCCGACATTTCTGTCGGCTCTTCCTGCGCTTCGGTCGGCGTTTCAAATGCTTCTATAGGCTCGTCCGGCGATTCGGTCGGCGCTTCCGGCGATTCGGTCGGCTCGTCCGGCGCTTCGGTCGGCTCGTCCGGCGACTCGGTCGGCTCTTCCGGCGCGTCTGTCGGCGCTTCCGGCGATTCGGACTGTTCATCTTCGACATATGCGGGATGCTTTGCGCGATACAGCGAAAGCCCGATAAAGAACAGCAGCATTGCAAGCAGTACGATCTGATTGAAGCGGACCTCGCCGAAGAGGATCTGCCGCGTCGAACCGTCGCGCAGCCATTCGAGGATGAACTCGGCAAAGAGATAGCCGGTGATCACGCCGCGCGAAACAGTCCCGGGCGTGCGCTTTTTTGACAGCAGCGCAACGATCCCGAGCACGGCGCAGACGAGAAAATCGAGGAAAAAGATCGCATAGGCGACGGTTTTGCCGTCGAGGAAGTACTGCTGCGTGAATGTTGCGAGCGGAAAGAACTTCGGCACGCCCTCGCCGACGACGGGACCGAGCCCTTCGCAGAGGAAGAAATCGGACCAGCGTCCGACGGCAAGTCCGAGAAACGCGCCGGGCACAAGGACGTCGAACACTTCCGGAACGGAAAGCTTTTTGATGCAAGCGTAAACCGCAATCCCGATCCCGACAAGCACCAGCGCACCGGGCAGATTCATTCCGCTCTGGGAAAGATCAAAGAACGCCGAAAACGCGATCTTGCCCGAGATCGCGGAAAAGAGCCTGCCGCCGAGAAGCCCCAGCGGGATGCCCACGATGCAGGCGTCGAGCGCAAGATCCTTGTATACGCCGCGTTTTTTGACAACGATGCCGGAAACGACGACTGCGACGAGAATGCCGAGCGCAAGCATGACTGCGTTCCACGTCAGCGCCACGCCGCCGACGGAAAATACAACATTGAAAGAATCCATACAGACGACCTCCTTTTACAGTATACCAAACGTTTTCGCAAAAGAAAAGACCAGCGAAAAAAGTTTACGAAACGGCAAAGCAGGAATATCGCGCGTCAAAGGCGGATTTTTTACGGGCGTACGGTCGGGCTCTTTTTTCATAAAAAAAATACCCGCCGTACAGGCAGGTATTCTTGGTGGGGATGTAGGGGCTCGAACCCTAGACCTCTGCGATGTGAACACAGCGCTCTGACCAGCTGAGCTACATCCCCGTGCCCGATTATTATACAAAAGGAGCACGGGAATGTCAAGCATCATTTTCAATCGTCCGGTATTCTGTTTTTTGCGAGCGCTCGGTCAAATCCCTCCTGATCATAACATACCAAAAAAGAATCGCCCGCAAGGGGCGATCACGCAAGATCGTTGATAACGGATTTGCCCGCAAAATGTTGGTAGCGACAGGTTTTCGTCGCGAACGCGTTAACAAGTGAGCAGAAAACCCGAGCGTGACTATGGTACGCGCGGGAAGCGCGCGATCTTCCGCTGTAACGGAGCGAAGCGGAGTGGATTGCGGAAAGGAGACATGGCGACGCGCGGGAAGCGCGCGACGGCACCTATGTAACGGAACGAAGTGAAGTGGATGGTGACGCGCGGGAAGCGCGCGACGGCACCTATGTAACGGAACGAAGTGAAGTGGATGGCGGAGCAAAGCGCTGCGATGACTTGTTTGTGAAACAAAAAAGTCGTCGCGAGCCAAGCGAAGCCCGCGACGACGTGGTGCGAGTGTCGATAACGGGTTTATTAGTTAATATTTTTTCCGTATCAAACAGTTTAATCGGAAGTCGTAATCTTTCGCCATTTTAGGCTAAGCGCACGAATAAAGCTTCCTTGATAATTGTCGTCCGGTTTTTCCATGCATCCGTCAGCCCAATAAACGCCAGCGTCGTTTGCAAACAGTACGCCATCCATGATTTCCCGTGTGTAATTCTCTCCGGCCGGTTGGATTCTCATGATTATTACGCCTTCGAAACATAGCTCTGCGACACCGAACCATGCGCTGTTGTCAAATATGACCGTTGCTTCCTTTGTTCCGTCCCAATCCTCTCGATAACATACCTTGTCCAGTGTTGCATCGTGAAAACCGGCGAATAAATCCATAAAATCGTCCGCTTCCTCCTGCGTACGAATATAGTTCCATTCGTTCACATCCGGAAGATCGCGTAATGAAACCGAATACCGATCCCTCTCGACAGATTTTGTTTTCCACAAATCGCATAGAAATGCTTCGTTCTCGCATACATCCGGATAACCCAGAACCTGTTTAACCGTCTCGGATGTCGTGCCGGAACACGCTGCATTAATACGCGCATTTGCTTCGTCCGAAGTGCGCACAAACTCCTCGTCTCCTTTGCGGATCACGTAGACATTCGGTTTTTCGTCTTCGATATATTTAATCAATTCAAACCTATTTTGATGCGGATTATATACCACAAACCGCATGAATGCTCCGATATTGATTTGAGCATAAACCATGGAACGATAAATCCAACCGCCGACATTGCTGTGGACAGTAACGTACATAAATTATCACCTCAATTCAATATAACATAAAAACATTGAAATAGCAATCATATCTCTTTCAAAGATTGAGTTCACCGACAAGTCAGACTTTCTAAAGCGGTTTACATCTGAGTTTGCTGGAATGCGTTGTACTGTCAAGGAAAATCAAATGATCTGTGTATATAACACACGACCTATCGCATAGGTATAGTGTGTTATACTGTTATCTCGACAGTATTATCATCAATAGTACATCAGCAAAAAACAGATCCGCCTCTATTCTCGGTAGGTGAAAAAGAAAAATCGAGTGGTGATAATCAAATCCGTTATCACCACTCGACGTGGTGCGATTGGCGGGATTTCTTTGCGGCGAAGGATATCCGGCAGTCCTGCTCACATTCCATGCTTCGCAGTCCTCCCTGCCCGCATCCACTCCGCTTCGCTCCGTTACAGAGGAAGTTCGCACGCTTCCCGCGCGTACCATGCCGCCTCGCTGCAAAACGACGCACTGCGTCGTTTTGCGAGCGCTCGGTCAAATCCCTCCTGATCATAACATACCAAAAAAGAGTGCACAAAAGTATACCAAGGCATAGAAAGAACGCACAAAAGTATACCAGAAGGAGCGCAGTCGGTTTAGGTCAGTTCGATTTGTTTGTTATATACAGTAAGGAACTTCCCGGAGTGGTCATTTGTATGTTCAAATAAGAGCCACTGTTCATTTTCATCGGAATAATGCGGATAAGAGTTGGCAACCATGCATTCAACTACAATTCCGTTGTCCAACATGATTTTGAGGTCATGAACTCCGTTGATCAGCGCTGACAAGACAAGCCCGCCAACAATCTTTTCTCTGAAAGCCGCCGCATTTACCCATTCATCATTATGTGTGCTTTCTATTTCATCCCACGATTGATAATCCTGAGTAGTAACAAGAATATCATTGCCAGAAATCACGCGGCTGAACCCCATCGCATGAAGAACGAAATCACCTTCAAAGATAAACTCAAGAATGTCAGCCTCACATCCGAAAGAAACCAAACGTCTGCCTTTCAACTGTTGCAGAAATGACTGAATTTCGATACTATTATTCATAATCAGCGCCTCATTTAAGGTTTATGCTTTATTATATCGATATTTCTACATAAATGCAATCATGCTTTAGACTTCTTTATAAAGAAAACCCCTTTTGCCTTGGTAGACAAAAGAGGTTTCTTTGATGGTGCGATTGGCGGGATTTCTTTGCGGCGAAGGATATCCGGCAGTCCTGCTCACATTCCATGCTTCGCAGTCCTCCCTTCCCGCATCCACTTCGCTTCGCTCCGTTACAGAGGAAGTTCGCACGCTTCCCGCGCGTACCATGCCGCCTCGCTGCAAAACGACGCACTGCGTCGTTTTGCGGGCGCTCGGTCAAATCCCTCCTGATCATGACATACCAAAAAAGAATCGCCCGCAAGGGGCGATCACGCAAGATCGTTGATAACGGATTTGCCCGCAAAATGTTGGTAGCGACAGGTTTTCGTCGCGAACGCGTTTACAAGTGAGCAGAAAACCCGAGCGTGACATTTTGCGGAAAGGAGAAGCGGCGGAGCAAAGCGATGCGATGACTTGTTTGTGAAACAAAAAAGTCGTCGCGAGCCAAGCGAAGCCCGCGACGACGTGGTGCGATTGGCGGGATTTGAACCCGCAAGGTTTCCCCGACGGATTTTAAGTCCGTTGTGTATGCCGTTCCACCACAATCGCATCGATATTATTGTACACGCAAATCGGCGTTTGTCAACTGTTAAAGCGACAGGACCGCGCCGAGCGCGCCGCCGGCAAGGATGTAGAACAGCGGATGGATCTTTGCGGTCTTTTTCCAGAACGCAAAGAATGTGAACACGCCGTAGATGCCGAGCTTCAGAAGCGAATACCAGTTTGCCGAGAACGTAAAGCGAAGGAAGTTCGCTTTGACGCCGAGCGAGGTCAAAAGCAGCGAAAAGCCCGCCGCCGTAATCAGCCCGATCGCCGCGGGACGCAGCGCCTTGAAGAGGCTTTGCACGAGATGCGAATCTGAATACTTTTTGATCGTCTTTGCGACCAGAATGATGATGATGACCGAAGGCGTGACAAGCCCGAGCGTCGCAAGCACCGCGCCCGGAATCCCCGCAACGAGGTATCCGACGTATGTTGCGGCGTTGACGCCGATCGGTCCCGGCGTGGACTCCGCGATCGCGATGATGTTGGCGATCTCGGCTTCGGTGATCCAGCCGTACGTTGCGCCCATGTCGCGGATGAACGGCACGGTGGCAAGCCCGCCGCCGACGGCGAACAATCCGGTCTTGAAAAACTCGATAAACAGCAGCGCAAGGTTTGCAAGGTAGGTCAGCATTTTTTGAGCCCTCCCCATGCAAGCCCCGTGATCGCCGCGCCGAGCACGACGAACACCGGCGAAATGCCGCCCACCGTGACGAAAGCGAACGCCAACAGAAACAGCGCGAACGTCGTGACGTTGGTGACGGATTTTTTGAAGAGCTTATAGACCGAAGCGGTGATGAGCGCGCACACGGCGAGCCGGACGCCGGCAAAGATATGCCCGACGATCTCGTACTGCATCAGTTCCTTCAGAACGGCGGCGATCAGCGTGATCAGGATCATCGGCACCGTGATGACGCCGAGCGAAGCGACGATCGCGCCGATGACGCGGCGGACCTTGTAGCCCACGAACGTCGCCGTGTTGATCGCGATCACGCCCGGTGTGCACTGCGCGACCGCCATATAATCGGTCAGCTCGTCCTCCGTGATGATCTGATGGCGCTCCACAAGCTCGCGGATCAGAAGCGGCAGCATGGAATATCCGCCGCCGATCATCAGCGAACCGATCTTCAAAAACATCAGATAGAGCTTTATAAGGCTCATGTTCATACCCCGTTGATCCACTCAGAACTGTACGTTGGTATATCCCGCGATAAACGCGAAAAAGTATGCGACCCACCCCGCGCCCAAAAGAACCGTGATCAGCGCATCGACCCATCTGCGCCGGACCTTTGCGGCAAGCGTGAGAACGAACGGCACCGTCATGGTCACGACGCGCGCGGTATCCGAGACGTGTCCGGTAAGGATCGTCATCGGGATCGTGACCGCCATCAAAAGCGCAAACGCCGTCGGGATCGTTTTACCCGCAAACAGCAGCATAACGACCGCAAACAGCAGATAGAGAAGCTGAGCGGCATACGTTCCGAGCAGGATCGCGACGCTGTGTTCGCCGACGACGCGCGACAACGAAAACGCCCGGTCGGTCCATTCGGAGAAGCTGCAGAACGGCGTGCCCGGCAGCCCGAGCGCAAGCCGATACAGCGCCATGCCGTCGCCGAACCGCAGTCTGCTGTACAGCATGACAAGCCCGACGCCGAGCGGGATAAGCAGGAACGAAAGCGTGTTCAGGATCTGCCGAAGGACGTACCGTTTTCCCGTCGCGCGGTTCTGACGGACGTTGCCGATCAGATATGAGACGTAGCCCGCAAGCACCGGGAAGAACAGCAGCGCGCCGAGCGCGTGCGCGGTCACGGCAAAGAACGCAAAGATATTTGCAAGCCAGAACCTGTTCTTTCGGATAAACAGCAGCGTGAGCACCGAGAACAGAATAAACAGTCCGTCCGGTACCGTGCCCATCAGCGAAGCCGCAAACGGCATCAGCAGAAAATAGCGGACGGTGCGGCGCGCGACACGGCGGTCGAAATCGACCTGCACAAGATAGTACAGCGCCGTGACCGCAAGCGCGGTGAAGAAATACGAGCCGATGAATCGCGCGTGGTTGAAATTGACGGTGACGATCCAGAAGATGTTGCTGAGATACCCGTAAAGCGGGAAAGCGGTCTCCGCCTGATAGAAATCCAGCCAGAGCCGCTGCACCTCAAAGAATGTCCCGCTGTAGCCGAACAGCAGATAATGGACGACGTAGGTGAGCGGAAACTCCAAAAGCCGGAACGCAAGCACCAGCAGAAAGATCTTGAACAGCTCGCGTGAGCCGCAGCGCCGGAAGGTGCGGTCCCCTTCGCGCCGAAGGTGCGGCTCCTCACCCATCAGCAGCGACAGGAACGACGGTATGAACCGCACGCAGCCCGCGCCGAACAGGATCATAAAGACGGCGCTGACCGCAACGGACTCCCAGAATACCGGCGGTCTCTGCAACAGCGAAAGACCGTACAGGATAGCGAGCACGGTCAATACGCTGATTTGTATGCAGAGTTCAAGGATGTTTCTTCTTCGCACGAATTATCGCAATGCTTTCGGTTTTCCGAGGATCTCGGAGAGAATGACGCCGTTGAGGATCCGGTCGGGCGTGAGCTGCAGCATCGCGCCGTTGGTTTGCTGCGCGTTCGTCTGCGCGGCGGCTGCATGCGGATCGTTGATCGCATTGGAATCCAATGCGCACAGATCATGCTCCGGATGCTTGTTCTTCGCCTTGGGGTCCTCTTTTTTCAGTGCGCAGCGATCGTGGTCCGTGTGCATGACAGGTCCTTTCGGCGCGGTCCCCTCCGTCCACGGGGCGGGTGTCGCCTTCCGCACAGGCGGGACCTGTACGGAAGGTCTGACCGGCCGATACTGTGCCTGTCCTTCGGAGGCGGCCTCTTTTGCCTGCTCCTCTGCGGCACGCTTCTGCGCCTGCTGTCGTTTATTCTGTTCCGCCGATTTCCTCAGGATCGTGATCACGACACCAATGATGATCAACGGTAAAACAGCTGCAAACGGCATGGTTTAGTTTCCTTTCTTGTCCGAGGCGGGCGCTGCCGACTTGCCGATCGCGTTGCGCATCTCGGTATCGGACATGACGTTCTTCATATTATAGTAATCCAGTACGCCGAGCTTGCCCTCACGAAGCGCTGCGGAGATCGCCTGCGGGACCTCTGCCTCCGCCTCGATGACGCGCGCACGCATGCGCTGGACCTCTGCGACGTTCTCCTGCTCCTGCGCGACTGCCATGGCGCGGCGTTCCTCCGCCTTTGCCTGCGCAATGCGCTTGTCCGCTTCCGCCTGGTCGATCTGCAGCTGCGCGCCGACGTTTCTGCCGACGTCTACGTCTGCGATGTCGATGGAGAGGATCTCGAACGCGGTGCCCGCGTCAAGGCCCTTGGAAAGAACGGTACGGGAGATGGAATCCGGGTTTTCGAGAACTTCCTTGTGGCTGGAAGCCGAACCGACGGTGGTGACGATGCCTTCGCCGACACGCGCGATGATGGTCTCCTCGCCAGCGCCGCCGACGAGACGGTCGATGTTCGCGCGGACCGTGACCTTCGCCTTTGCGCGAAGCTCGATGCCGTCCATTGCGACCGCCGCGATGATCGGGGTTTCGATGACCTTCGGGTTGACGCTCATCTGCACGGCGTTCAGCACGTCGCGGCCTGCAAGGTCGATCGCGCAGGAACGCTCAAAATCCAGCGGAATGCCCGCGCGCTGCGCCGCGATCAGGGAGTCGACGACGCGGTTCACGCTCGCCTTGCCGCTCGATTTGCCGCCCTTCGCGAGGTAATGCGCTTCGAGCTTGTTCATCGGGATCTTTAATCCCGCTTTGGTCGCTTTGATCATCGGGTTCACGATGTCCGCGGCGTTGACCTTACGGATGCGCATACCGACGAGCTGGAAAAGCCCGATCTTGACGCCCGACGCACTTGCGGAGATCCACAGTCCGAGCGGGACGAACGAGAAGAAGATGATCAGAAATACGACGACTGCCGCGCCGATGATCCAGGGGATGATGTGTTCCATAATGTTCCTCCTATGTGTTTTATATGATTTGCAGAAGATGCAGGACGCCGGTGATGATCAGGATCGCCGCCGGGATCGCTATGATAAGCGCGATCCACTGCCTGCGGACGGTTTTGCGCTCCGCCGCGGGCTGCGGTTCCTGCTGTTCCGGCACGGTGACGCCGCACTTCGGACAGACGTCCGTGGTGTACAGCACACCGCATTTTTTACAGTACTTCATTGCACCGTGATCTTGGCGCCGTCAACCTTCATGACCGTGATCGTGCTGTCCTTGTCGACGAACGTCGCCTGCGTTTCGACCGAATAGCGCTCCCCGTCGATGAGGGCGATGCCGCTCGGACGCAGCGGCGTCAGCGCGGTGCCGGTCTTGCCGATCAGATGCTCCGCGGACTTGGATACGGGCTGTGCCGCCTCCGCTTCGATCTTATCCTTCAGCACGATCGGCGAGCGGAACAGCAGTCCGTTTTTCATTGAGCGCATGAACACGACGACCATGGTGACAAGCACCAGCCCGAGCACGACCGCGACAAGCGTTGCGACGAGCGGCTGCGCCGTGATAAACTGCAGGACAATGACGGTGATGAGGCACAGAACGCCGCAGATGCCCATCACGCCGAAGCCCGGCAGAAAGAGCTCTACGATCAGAAACGCGATGCCCACGAGGCTCAGGATCAGGCACGGAAGCCACAGCGCGCCGAAAATTGTTTCCATGAGACTACCTCCTTTTGTTCTGCATACAGTATAGCATACCCGGGAATTGATGAAAAGTGTTTTTTGAATTGTTTTTTATCCCTATCGGTGCTATAATGGCGAAATAAGAGGTGCTAATGATACGTTTGCTCGCAAAATGGTTTATACACGGGAAGGATTCCGAATCGCCGGAACGTCTGCGCAGCGCATACGGCGTTCTTTCGGGCTGCTTCGGGATCTTTCTGAACCTGATCCTGTTTACGATCAAGCTCGTGTTCGGTCTGCTCGCAAACGCCGTCTCGCTGCAGGCGGACGCGTTCAACAACCTCGGCGACGCCGGCTCCTCCGTCATCTCCCTGTTCGGCTTCCGGCTTGCCGCCAAAAAGCCCGACCGCGATCATCCGTACGGGCACGGGCGCATCGAATACATCGCCGGGCTGTTTGTTTCGATCGCGATCATTCTGATGGGCTGGTCGCTGCTCAAAAACGCGCTCGACATCGTTCTGCACGGCGGCGAGCCCGCGTACACGGCGCATTTTCTACCGTCCGTCATCGTGATGGGCGTTTCGATCCTCGTTAAGCTCTATATGTTCCTTTATAATCGCGCGCTCGCGAAGCGATTCGATTCACCCGCGCTGAAGGCGGTCGCGTTTGACAGTCTCAGCGACACCGCCGCAACGTCCGCGGTCCTCATTTCGGCGCTCGTGACGCGCTTTGTCGCGCTGCCCGACTGGGTCCGTCCGGATGCGTGGAGCGGTATCCTCGTCGCGCTGTTCATCCTCTATACCGGGCTTCGGTCCGTCGGCGAGACCGTCGCGCCGCTTTTGGGCAAGCGTCCCGATCCCGCGTTCATTGCGGCGATCCGCGAAACGACGCTGTCCTTTGAAGGGATCGGCGGCGTACACGACGTGATCGTACACGATTACGGTCCGGGCCGCGTGTTTGTTTCTCTGCACGCGGAGGTTTCCGCAAGCGCCGATATCCGCGAGATCCACGACGTTATCGATAATGCCGAGCACTGTCTTTCCGAGCAGTTCGGCTGCAGCGCGACGATCCACATGGACCCGATCATCACCGACGATCCGGTGACCGCGAAGCTGCATGAACAGATCGGATCGATCGTTCACGCGATCGATCCCTCGCTGTCGATCCACGATTTCCGTGTGACGCCGGGCGTGACCGGAAAGCTCCTTTTGTTCGACATTGCCGTTCCGTTCGCCTGCCGCACAACGGACGAAGCGCTTGCCGAGGCGATCTGTTCCGCCGTCGAAACGCAGATCCCCGGCGTTCACGTCGAACCGACGATCGACCGCACGGAATCGGAAGCGTCCGATTCGGCAGAACAGGAGGTCCCATGAAGCCGGTACTCTGTCTCGGCGATATCTGCGCCGATCTGATCATCCCGTACGCCGACGCGCTGAAGGCGAAGGCGGATCCCTGCTCGGTTTTGAATACCGACGTCCGTCCCGCCGAGGGCGGCAGCGCGGCAAACACCGCCTGCGCGCTTGCAAGGCTCCAAATCCCCGTGATGTTCTGCGGGACCTGCGGAAACGACGCTTACGGGCAGATGCTGAAAAACGGGCTGGAACGCGAAGGCGTCGACACCAAGCTTCTGCGCATGGACGCGGACAAGCCCACGCAGCTTGTGCTTTTGGTGCTGAACGAGCAGAACGACCGCACCGCGTTCGCCTGCCCCGCGCATCTCGGCTCGCAGCACGCGATTTTGCCCACGCAGATCCCGGACGACATCACCGAGCGCATCTCGTGGCTGCACGTCAACGGCATGCTGCTTCGTGAGGATCCCGCCGCGTCGACGCAGCTTGACCTGATGCGGCGCTGCAGGGCGGCGGGCGTGCCCGTGTCGTTCGACATCAACGTGCGCGTCGAAGCGCTGCAAAACCCGGCGTTTTTCCGGAACGTGCAGCTTGCCATGGAGCGCGCGAACTATATCCTGGGCTCGGCGATCGACGAGATCCCGATGCTTGCGAGCGAACGCGACGCGGAGCTTTCCGCAAGGAAGCTCGGTGAAAACGGCGCCGTCGTGATCGCAAGAAGCGGCGCGCAGGGCGCGGACCTCTATCGCGGGGACCGTCGTCTGCATTCCCCCGCCTTCCCGGTGACCGTCGCCGATACCGTCGGCGCGGGCGATACGTTCGACGGCGCGTTCATCGCCGCGATCCTGTCCGGAAAGCGCGACGCCGACGCTTTGCGCGAGGCGAACGCAGCCGCGGCGATCTGCGTTTCCAAGCCGAGCGGCAGAGGTTCCCCCACCCGCGCAGAGCTTGACGCGTTTTTGGCGGAACGCCTGTAACACAGTTCTATAGGATCCTTCGGGCAGACGCCCTCAGGATAACACATGAATTACGCACCGGAAGCGGTGCTTTTTTTCTATGACAGATTTTGCCCGTTTGATGCGTCAAAGGATCGGACAGGGCGGCGTACATGTAAAATATGGCGGGAAACGGTTGACAAAGTGTGCATAGTGTGTTAATAATATTAGTACAGTATACACAGAAAGGAGAAGGTCATGTTCACCATTGACAAGCTGTCACGGACGCCGATCTATGAGCAGCTGATCGCGCAGTTTGAATACGGGATCCTGTCCGGCGAGATCGCCCCGGACGGAAAGCTGCCCTCGGTGCGCGAGCTTTCGCAGGAGCTGTCCGTCAACCCGAACACACTGCAGCGCGCGTATGCCGAGATCGAACGGCGCGGGCTGTGCTATTCCGTGCCCGGCAGCGGACGGTATCTCACGAAGGACGCGCTTCTGCATCTCAAGTCCGACGCGGAACAAAAGATCAACGCGTTTGCGGATCTGACGGCGGCGCTATATAAGCTCGGCGTCACAAAGGACGCGCTTTTGAACGTCGTCGCATCCGTCTATGCATCTCAGGAAAGAAAGGAGACCGAATCATGATCACGGCGTCATCCGTTACAAAACGATTTGAAGATACCATTGCTTTGAACAAGCTGAACTGCTCGATCCCGGAGGGCTGCGTATACGGTCTGGTCGGCTCGAACGGCTCGGGCAAATCGACGCTTCTTCGGCTGATCTCCGGCATCTACCGTCCCGAGGAGGGCGCGGTCACAATCGACGGACAGGAGGTTTTCGACAACCCGAACGTCAAAAAGCGCATCGTTTTCGTGCCCGACGAACTGTATTTTCTGCCGCACGCAAACCTTCGCCGCATGGAAAAGCTGTACGCTTCCGTCTATGAGCGGTTTTCACACGAGCGGTTTGAAACGCTCTTGAAAGAGTTTTCGCTGGATCCGAACAAAAACCTCAACACGTTCTCGAAGGGCATGCGCCGGCAGGCGGCAACGATCCTTGCGCTTTCGTGCCGCGCGGATTTTATCCTCTTTGACGAGACCTTCGACGGGCTCGATCCGGTCATGCGCAGCCTCGTGAAGAACCTTCTTTATCAGGAGGTCATGGAGCGCAACGCGACGGCGGTCGTCACGAGCCACAGCCTTCGCGAGCTTGAGGACACCTGCGACCAGCTTGCGCTTCTGCACAAGGGCGGGATCATCTTTGAAAGCGACGTCGATCACCTCAAGACCTCGCTCTTCAAGGTGCAGATCGCTTTTTCCGACGAGTACGGTCCGGAACGCTTCGACGGCGTCGACATTCTGAACTATCTGAAGCGCGGGAGCGTCGCCACGATGATCGTGCGCGGCGACCGCGACGAGACCGAAGCGAAGCTCAGGGCGATGGAGCCGGTGCTCTTCGAGGTCCTTCCCCTCTCCTTGGAAGAGGTGTTCGTCTACGAAATGGGACAGCGCGGCTACGAGTTTTCCGAAGTGCTGAAGCAGGAGGTGAAATAAGATGAAACGGTCTTTGATCCATCGCGGATTCTTCCGTGAAATGTTCCGACAGCTCCGCGCAAAGGGACTTGTCGCGACGCTGCTGCTTGCGGGGCTCAATCTGATCTTCTTCTCCGCCTTCATCACCCGCGACCCGGTCGATTGGAGCTTTTCGCACTATGATGCGCGTCTCATGGCGCTGCCGATGCTGCTTGTGCTCTATGTCATGGTCCCGATCATGGTGTTCGGCGCGTACCGCTGGCTGAACAAGCGCTTTGAAAGCGACTTTTACCACGCGATCCCGCTGACCCGCACGCAGATCTACGCGACGACGTCCGCGGCGATCCTCTGCTGGCTTCTCATTGCGCTCGGTTCGTTTGCCGTCGTGCAGACGATCCTCTATACCGTGTTCGGACTGCCGTTCAACTATCTGCTGTATCTCTGCGTGTTTTTGAACATGCTGTTTGCGGCGGTCGAGATCGTTGCGGCGTTTTCGATCGGCGCGGCGCTGACCGGACGGCGGTTTGCGGGCTTTTTCCAGTCGCTGACCGTGCTGTTTCTGCCGCGGCTGCTGCTTACCGCCTTCTGGATCCTCGTTGAGATCGACGCGGGCTTTACCGTGCCGTTTTCCCGGCTTCCGTTCTTCCTGAATCCGGAGTTCAACATTGCCGCAACGCCGATCCATTCGCTGATCTGGGGCATCAACTACGCGAACGTCCCCGCGATGCTCTACTCGCTCGTGTACAGCGCAGGGCTTCTTGCGCTCGGCTGCGTCGCGTTCAACAGGCGCAAATCCGAGCTTGCCGAGATCCCCTACGCAAGCAGGGTCCTGCAGACGGTCACGCGCATGGTGTTCGGCATGCCGCAGCTGTTTGCGATCACCGTCATCATGCACGTTTATCTGCGCTTCGGCGAAGATATGGAGTTCATGCCGATGTATGCGTTCACGCCGCTTTGCGTGACGTCGGTTCTGTTCTCCTTTATCTTCTACTGTCTCTACGAGCTGATCTCGTCGAGAAAGATGAAGAAGGTCGTAAAGTCCATGCCCGCGTTCGGATTCTGCATCCTGCTCGCGCTGTTCTACATCTTTGTGCCGAACTGGGTCTCGTCGCTGCACACGCAGAAGGTCATCAGCGCGGAGGACATCCGGTATTACGAGATCAGCAACGAATCGACGCTGATCTTGCCGAACAAAATCCTCGGCAGCGATACCTATCCGGATTATCTTTTGAAGCATTACCGGTTCACCGACAAAGCGGGCAGGAAGCTCGTTGCGAACGCGTCGAAGGATTCCGCCGAAGATGAGTCGAATTATATCTTTGACGACATTTCGTCGGACATTGCGATCGTGAACGACGGCGGGCTGTTCAAAAAGGCGGTCTCCCTGAGAGACAAGAGCTGGCTCGTGCGTGCGGGCACGCCGCTCATGCGCGCCTGCCTCAATGAGAAGGCGTTTGCCGACATGCTGTATGCGTACCCGAAGGGACATATCACCTATTACGCGAAAGGTCTGACTCTATCGGAAGCGCGCGAGGTCGGACGTCTGTTCCGCGCGGACTTTGAAAAGCTGACGAACGAGCAGCGAAAATCGCTGATGGCATCGAGCAATTCGCTGTTCAAGGTCGAAAAATACGCCGGAACGCTCAACCTCGGGATCGCTCTTTACGGCTCTTACGGCGCCGAAAACTACACGATGCAGTACCGCATCAACGAGCTGACACCGAACGCGGCGAAGGCGATGCTGGGCTATCTGAACGCGCGGAACGCGAAAGAAGTGCAGAAGCAGATCAAGGCGCTTGTTGCCTGGATGGAGCATCCGAACGAAGAGCTCGATTTCTATAGTTTCTCGATCGGAAGTCTTTCGCAGAACATCTACGGCGATCTGTGGTACGACAAGACCCCTCGGTCCGAGACCCCGCGGGACGCGCATCCGCAGGAATATGCGATCCTGAAAGCGCTGAGCAATGCGCCGCTTTCGGACGATCCGGACCGGGCGGTCACATTCGAGTTCTCTGTCTACAACTACAGCAGCTTCTCCGCATCGTATGATTTCATACGCGCCGGCTTCGCGGTCGACGATGAGACGCGCGCGCTGATCGAACAATGGATCAGCGAGAAGCTGTCCGATTCCGACTTCGTCACGTCGTTCTACGATCTTTGATCCGACAGCAAAAGGAGGTGTTAAAAAACACAAAACTGTTTTTTAACAGCTATTCTGAAAAGGGTGTTTTTCAAATACTACTATAGATTAATTCAAAATCATCAAGGGGCAGCCACGCACGGCTGCCCGATCTTTTGAGATGGGGCAAATATGCGACAGATGATACCTGCCTTCCCCTCCGAGGGGAAGCCTATTATGTTTAAGACGCACTTGCTCACCACCGACACGGTCGGCAAAGATCCCTTCCTGCATCGATACGCAAATCATGCCTTTACTTGCCAAAAGAAAAGCGCAGCCGCTTATAAAACGACTGTGCTTTGAATACCCCCTTTACAAACCTCCTCTTAAAAACTGTAGATCAGTTTCTGAACAACCCTTATTTTCGATATTGAATTGGATCCGGCGTATGCCGCGGCGTTCAGCCCACGGCTTCCTTTCTTTTGCCGGTGAAGGCAAGGAACATGAAGTACGCGCCGGCAAGCAGCAGGATCCCGCCGACGATGTAGTAATACGTTGAGGAGACCTTCGGCGTCGGGCTGATGAGCTCCGATACGTCCGCAAGGTCCATGTACCGATCCAGAAATACGGCTTCGTAACGACCGTTGTCCGGATAGACGTAGGTATAACGCCTGATCGTCGATATCTTTACGGTCTCGTCGTTCTCCTCCGGCACCTCGCTCTGCTCGGCTGCCTCCGCGCGCATCCGGTCGTACTGATAGGAGTAGTAATCCTCGTCGCCGACGGCGTTTGCAAAGACGATCTCGCCGTATTTCGGGTCGATGTAGCGATAGTAGATCGTGTACGGCTCGTCCTCGTCGTTCTGTCCCTCGCGCGCGTCGTACGCTTCGAGCGGCAGCTCGCCGAGCGACGTCAGCCCCGGAATGATCGCCGGGCGCAGCGTTTCGCGGACGCCGATGATGACCAGAACGACCGCCGCCGCAAAGCATAAGATCGATAGGATGATATAGAAGGTTTTCCGTTTCATCTGCCTGTTCCTCCATGCGGATCTCAGCCGCATAATCCGTTTATTTCAGCGTGACCACCGTGACGCCCGCGTCGCCTTCGCCGTATGCGCCGATGCGAAAGCTCTTTACCCGCGGATGCGTCTTGAGGTAATTCTGCACGCCTGCGCGCAGCGCGCCGGTGCCCTTGCCGTGGATGATGTTGAACTCGGTCCGCCCCGTTCGGATGCAGTCGTCGATGAACGCGTCGATCTCCAGGATCGCGTCGCCCACCAGAAAGCCGCGGAGATCGAGCTCGTACTTGACCGTTTTGATGTCGGTCATGATCTCTCTGGGGCGCGTCACGGCACGCTGCGGCTCCTGCTTTTGCGTAATGATGCGCAGATCGGAGAGCGGCACAAAGACCTTGATCGGTCCCGCCTGCACCTGCACCTGCCCCTTTGCGTCCTGCGGCTTCAGAACTGTCGCCTTGTTGTTGAGACTGACCACATGCACGGTCTGTCCGCGGATGACCGACGTCGGGATCTCGCCCTCGGCAGTGTTCGGTTCCGGATTGTCCGAAAGCTTGCTGCCCGTTTCGCGCAGCTTATCGCGCGAGGACTGGATCGCGCGTTCGAGCGATCGCGTGTCGATGTTTTTGACCTGCCGCAGCTCGGAGATCAGCGAATCCATTTCGTGCTTGGTGGCGGCGACGACGGATCGCGCCTCCTCCCTTGCCTTTTCGCGGATCGCGGCGCGGTCCTCCTTGAGCTTCTTCCGCTCCGCTTCGAGCGCGATGCGTTCCGTCTTGATGCGTTCGAGCTCTTCGGTGAGCTCGTTTGCCTGCTGTTCGGCAAGCTTGCGCTGCTCCTCGGCGCCGGAAAGCACGTCCTCGAACGCAACGTCCTCGTGCTTCAGATATTCCTTTGCCTGCTCGATGATCGATTCGTCGAGCCCGAGCCTTTTGCTGATCTCGAACGCGTTGGACTTGCCGGGGATGCCGATATAGAGCTTGTAGGTCGGGCAGAGCCGGTCGACGTCAAACTCCATCGACGCGTTCTGCATGCCCTCGTGCGTCAGCGCGAACGCCTTGATCTCGGAATAATGCGTGGTGGCGAACGTCGTTGCGCCCGCTTCCTGCAGGTGCTTCAGAATCGCCTGCGCCAGCGCCGCGCCCTCGTTCGGGTCGGTGCCCGCGCCGAGCTCGTCCAAGAGCACGAGCGTATCGTTTCCGGCTTCCTTGAGGATGCCGACAAGGTTCGTCATATGCGCCGAGAACGTCGAAAGCGACTGTTCGATCGACTGCTCATCGCCGATGTCGGCGAATACCTCGCGGAAGACCGCGATCTCGCTCGATTCGTCCGCCGGGATGAACATACCGGCGCTTGCCATCAGCGTGAACAGTCCGACGGTTTTCAGCGTGACCGTTTTGCCGCCGGTGTTCGGACCGGTGACGATCAGCGTGTCGTAGCCGTCGCCGATCCACACGGAGATCGGCACGACGGTGTTTTTGTCGATCAGCGGGTGGCGTCCGTTCTTGATGCGGATCAGGCTCTTGTCGTTCAGCTTCGGGCAGTAGGCGCGCATGTCGCGTGCAAGGATCGCCCGGGCGAAGATGCAGTCCAAATTGCCCAGAAGCATCAGGCTCTGATACAGCTCGTCCGCGTACGGCGCGATCAGCGCGGTCAGTCCCGCAAGGATGCGCTCGATCTCGCGCTTCTCCTCCGCCTGCAGCTGCTTATAGACGTTGCCGAGCTCGACGACCGCGGCGGGTTCGATGAATACCGTCTGCCCGCTGCCGCTCTGATCGTGCACCAGCCCGCCGATCTGCGCGCGGTGCTCCGCCTTCACGGGGATCGCGTAGCGTCCGTTGCGGACCGTGACGATCGGCTCCTGCAGATACTTCTGGTACTGCGGGCTTTTGATGATGCTGTTGAGCTTGTCCTTGACGCGCTCCGCCGTGATCCGCATCTGGCGGCGGATCCGGTTGAGCTCCGGCGACGCGTTGTCGAAGATCTCGTCCTCCGAAAGAATGCAGCGCGCGATTTCGCTTTCGATCTCGCTGTGCGAGGAGAGCGGGTTTGCCAGCCGGTGCAGCTCGATCTCCTCCTCGTCCGCAAGCAGGCGTTCCCGCGCTCTGCGGCTTGCCTTGAGACACTGCGCAAGGTTTAATAGCTCCGCCGGCGAAAGCGCGTAGGACGCTTTGACGCGGCTCAGCGTCGATCTTGCGTCCGGGAACGTGTCGATCGGGGAACCGCCGATCCGGCGGCAGATGCCGTCCGCTTCCCAAGTCTGTCTGAGCAGCATTTCCGCGCGTTCGAGATCGTCGGTCGGATGGAGCTCCGCAACAAATTCGCGCCCGATGTCGGACGCCGTATGGGTCGCACATTGGGCGCGGATCTTATCAAATTCTAAGCTTTTTAATGCTCTTTCGTTCATTTCCGCATTTGATTCATATCGCCGACGACAACGCTGATCTCCAGCGTTTCGCCGTTCCGGTCGATGGTCAGAAGGATCGTATCGCCGACCTGCTTCGAGCGGATGACCATTACAAATTCATCCTGCGTCAATTCCTTGTGATCCAGCGCAACGAGACGGTCGCCGACTTTGATGCCCGCCGCTTCCGCGGGACCGCCTTCGGTGACGCCGTAGATGTAGACGCCGGGAACCGGAACCAGCTCGGTGGCTTCCTGATAGGTGACGATCGTGACGCCGATGCCGGGACGCACGGTCGGACCGTTGCGGATGATCGACTGCGCGATCTCGGTGACGTTGTTGATCGGCAGCGCAAAGCCGATGCCTTCGGAGGAGATGTTCTGTCCGAATTCGTCCACGCCCGCCGACGTATATTTCGCGCTTGTGACGCCGATGACCTCGCCGCGCATGTTGATGAGCGGACCGCCGCTGTTGCCGGGGTTGACCGCCGCGTCGGTCTGCAGGTATTCGTTGACGAAGCCCTCGATGTTGATCTCACGCGAGAGCGCGGACACGATGCCGAACGTGACGGAGCCGGACAGCTCGTCTGCGCTGATCGGATCGCCGATCGCAAGTACAAACTCGCCGACGCGCGCCTTGTTGGAATCGCCGATCGGCAGTGCTTTCAGCCCCTCCGCGTCGATGTGCAGGACCGCAACGTCCGTCTGCACGTCCCCGCCGATCAGTTCCGCGTCAAAGACGCGTCCGTCCGCAAGCGAGACCTGCAGCTTTTCCGCGCCTTCCACGACGTGGTGATTTGTGATGATGTATCCGTTTTCCGTATAGACGAAGCCGGAGCCGCTGCCCGCGATCACGGGCTCGGCTTTTGTCGTCTTTCGCTGATAGTTCAGAATGCCCACAACGCCGGGCGTGACCGCTTCGACAACATCCGGGATGCTCGTAATCTCGGTCGGATCAAACGGCATGGCAAGGTGCTCCGCGATCTCCGGTACCTGCTTGGGCGTTACGGTCTCCGCGGACGGCTGCGTGATCGGCGTCGTCGGCAGATCGAAGCAGTATTTCGCAACATACTCCGCAAACCCGTCCCAGCCGCGCATGCCGTCCGTAAGCGCAAAGAATGCGCCTGCGCCGAGCAGCAGCACGATGATGCCGATCAGAACCAGTGTGAAAACATTTCCTGCGCGGCGCGCGCGGCGCAGAGACGCCGTGTTGCGATAATCCGCGGGATACGGATAGAACTTATGAGACATTTCGTTTACCTCCGTCGGTTGCTCGTTTTGAAGCGCTTGCGCGCTCCAGTGTAAAAGTGAATTGCGTGCCGCGATTTCTCGCGCTGCGCACGGTGATCGACTGCCCATGGCTTTCGATGATGCGCTTGACGATCGAAAGGCCGAGCCCGGAGCCCATCTGCGGCGCAGGCGTGTGCGCTTTTTCGACCTTATAGAAGCGGTCGAAGACGTGCGGCACGTCCTCCTGCGGGATGCCGATGCCGGTGTCGCGCACGGTGACGTAGACGGTCTTTCGCATCGAATACGTCGACACGGACAGCGAACGTCCTTTCGGCGAATATTTGATCGCGTTGTCGATCAGGTTTCTCAGAACCTGCCCGATCTGCGTTGGATCCGCATAGACGGCGCACTGCTCCTGCGCAAAGTGTACCTCCATCTCCATTTCGTTTTCAATGAGCCGCGCTTCAAACGTCAGAAGCGTGCGCCGGATCAGCTCGTTGACGTCGAAAACCTCGAAGTTCAGCTGGATCGTGCCGGACTCGATGCGGGCAAGGTCCAGAAGGTCGTTGACGAGCGTGACCATGCGCCGCGTTTCGTTGAGGACGATTCCGATATATTCCGGATAGTTTTCCGGCGGGATCGTGCCGTCCTGCATCGCCTCCAGAAAGCCCTTCATCGACGTCAGCGGCGATCGCAGCTCATGGCTGACGTTGGCAACGAAGCTTCTTCGCGTGTCCTCGAGCCCGCGGAGCTGTTCCGCCATTTCGTTGAGACTTTTGCCGAGCTGCGCGGCTTCGTCCTTGCCCTCGACCGGAATGCGCGTCGAAAAATCCCCACGCGAATAGCACAGCACGGCATGATTCATTTCGATGAACGGATTGATGACGCGGTATGCGGTATAGTAGGAGACGACGCCGGTGCCGATCAGTGCGAACGCGGCGATGAGAACGGTCCAAAGTATCATATTGCCGAACGACGCGCGAAGCGGCGTAAGATCGCCGCTGACCAGCAGGATGCCTTCGCTTGCGTCGTTTGAAACGGTGCAGTACGCCGTCAGCACCGGGAACTCCTTTCGCCTGAAGTAGCTCCGCGTTGTGCTGCCGATGGGGTCCGCATCCAAAAGCACGGTGCGATACCCCGTATCGGCGAGCGGCTGCGATGCGTATGCCTCCCAGCGCTTGTCGCCGTAATAGGCGGCAACGTCGTCATGCGTGCCGATGCGCTCAACGAGAACGTCATTGTCTGCGGCAATGAACCGAAGATGCTCTTTTGCATCGTCCGTTCCGGACGCGATCGCGGCGCGTGCGTTCTGTGCGTATCGATTGAGCTGTGATCCGTACTCCCCGATCCTTCCCGCATAGACGATCACTGCCAGCACCGTGCCGATCAAAAGCTCTGCCGCCGCGACCGTGATGCACTGCATGAACATCATCCGGGAAAAGATGCTGCGGAACCGATTCCTACGCATGAAGCACCTTAACTCTTGACGTCGAACTTATATCCCACGCCCCAGACCGTGCGAAGCTGCCAGCTTTCACGCTCGCCGAGCTTTTCGCGGATGCGCTTGACATGGACGTCGACCGTGCGGGAATCGCCGAAGAAATCGAATCCCCATACCTGCTCCAGAAGCTGCTCGCGCGTGAAGACGCGGCCGCTGTGGGACGCAAGGAAGTACAGAAGCTCGATCTCCTTGGGCGGCATTTCGAGCACCTCGCCGTCCAGCGTGACCGAATAGTTTTCGAGCGAGATGGTGAGGTCCGGCAGAACGATCGTGCGTTCGCTCTCCGCCGTCGGGGCGAAGCGGCGAAGCACCGCCTTGATGCGCGCCACGAGCTCGTTGGAATCGAACGGCTTTGCGATATAGTCGTCCGCGCCGAGCTCCAGCCCGCGTACGCGTTCGCCCGTATCGCCCTTTGCCGTGAGCATAATGACCGGCGTTGCGCTTTCCTGCCGGATCTCGTGCAGGATCGTCCAGCCGTCCTTTCCGGGAAGCATGACATCCAGCACCACAAGCGTCGGCTTCGTGTTGCGGAACGTCTGCATCGCTTCATAGCCGGTGGTGCAGGTCGCGACCGAAAAGCCCGCTTTCTTGAGATATAGCTCGATGATCGCCAGAATGTTTCTGTCGTCGTCGATGACCAGGATCGTATTGTTGTCCATGAGTACCTCCGTCAATCTTTCAGTGTAACAGTTATGCCGTTTTCCGCGAGGAGCTCCGCCGCAACGCCGCTGCCCTCTCTCAGCGTGCCGGAAAACGATCCGTCGTAGATCTGTCCGTACCCGCAGGAGGGACTTCGCGCCTTCAAAACTGCACGGTCGCAGCCGTAAAGCCGCGCCATGCGGAGCGTTTCCTCTGCGCCGCGCCGATACGCATCGGTCAGGTCTCTGCCGTCCTTTGCGATGACGCGCGTTCCGTCAGCCGTCCGCTCCGCAGGCACGCGCGGACACGGAAGCCCGCCCATCATTTCCGGACAGACCGGGATCGCTTCGCCGCGTTTCATAAGGGCGACGATCTCCTCATCCGGAACGATTTTGCCGTCGTACCTGCAGCGGTATCCGGCAAGGCAAGCGCTGACGATAATCATTGCATGTTACCTTTCTATAGATATACACATATTAACACAACTTTCAAAAATTGTCCATACTTTGCAGGCAAAAAGAGACAAAAAAGGGACCGGCAAATCCTTCCGGTCCGCAGTCTGGGCTGTGTTTCTCAGCGTGTTTCCCGTTTTTTTCGTTCGATCAGCAGTTCGTAGCGATCGAGGACCTGCCGCGCGATGCCGTGCCACGGGACCGGGATCGTTTCCCGCGCGCGTTCGCCGACCTGCTTTGCGCTCTGCAGCGCGCGCGCCATGCCCGCCGCAATGTCCTCCGGCGTGTTTTCGCAGAGAAACCCGTTCACGCCGTCGGTCACGCCGTCAGCCGCGCACGAGCCGCGAATCAGCAGACTCGGCGTGCCTGCCGCAGCCGCTTCGCGCACGACCATCGGGGCGTTGTCGTAAAGCGACGGAAAGACGAACAGGTCCGCGCGCGCATAGAGTCCTTTCAGGATCTCGCGGTCGGCGATGTGTCCGGTAAAGACCGCTTCTTCGTTCAATCCCAGCTCTGCCGCCAGCGCCTGCATGCGCTCCGCATCCGGTCCCTGCCCCGCAAAAACGATGCGGAACGGCTCGCCCGTTCGTTTATACAGCGCTGCCGCCTTCAGGATGCTGTCGGTGTTCTTCTTGAAATTCTGCTGCCCGACGAACAGGAACACGCTGCCGCGTCCGAGATCGTATCTGAGCTCCGCTTTCTTGGCGTCCTCCTTCGTCGGATACCAGAGGTTCGTGCCGTTCGGCATGACGACGATCTCGCCGGTAAAGCCGTACCCGCGCAAAACCTCCGCGGTGGCGTCGTTGACGGTCCAGACCTCGTCGCATTTCCCGAAAAACTGCACGACGCGCTGCACGACCGCGTCCGCGATCACCTCGCTGTGGGTCTTGCTGAGGATGTCGTCGTAGTATTTTGAATGCAGCGTCGCCACAAGCGGGATCTTCCGTTCCCTTGCGATCCGCAGCGATTCGATCGCCGAAACAAACGGCGTATGCGCATGCACGATGTCGAACGGAATGCGGTTGAGGTCGAGCAGAAACGCGAGGTCGAACGCCGGCAGACCGACGCGGTACGCCTCGTTCGGGATCGGAAGGCTGGCGTATTTCATGACCGGAAAGGTTTCCGGCGCGGCGTTTTCGTACTGTCTGCCTGCGTTTTTCGGCGCAATGTAATAGCAGGTATGTCCGAGCGCGGACAGCTCCTCGCAATACGAACGTACCACCATGCCCACGCCGTCGATGTGCGGCGGATAGCTTTCGCTGAACTGACCGATGATCATGACGCTGTCCTTTCTTCTTTCTGTCCGAATGGTATCATAAGCGGAACCGTATTTCAACAGGTTCCGCACAGTTCGTCCGAAATCCCCGATCTTCGCAGCCCGTCAGTTGCGGACCGCCTGGAACAGATAAAACTTGAGATAATCCGTCTCCGGCACGTTCCAGAGGATCGGATGATCCGGCGCCTGCTGTCTTTGCTCGATCTGTTTGAGCTGTACGCCGGCGTCGGACGCCGCGCGCAGAAGCATCTTTTCAAACAGCTCGGTCGGCATGAAGTGGCTGCACGACGCCGTTGCAAAGTATCCGCCGGGCGGCAGAAGCTTCAGCGCCGCGGAATTGATCTCGCGGTAGCCGCGCTCGGCGCTCTGAACGGTCCTGCGCGATTTGGTGAACGCCGGCGGATCGAGGATGATCAGATCGTACGGCTTTTTGCCCGCGTTCAGAAGCTCCGTCAGAAGATCGAACACGTCCGCGGTGACAAAGTCCATGCGGTCTGTTAACCCGTTGCGCACGGCGTTTGCCCTTGCCATGGCGATCGCCGTTTCGGAGATATCGACGGCGGTCACATGCGCCGCGCCGCCTGCCGCCGCGTTCAGCGCAAACGAGCCGGTGTGCGTAAAGCAGTCGAGCACGTTCCGGTCCTTTGCGATGCGCCGAACCGCAAGCCGATTGTATTTCTGATCGAGGAAAAAGCCGGTCTTCTGTCCGTTCTCGACGTCGACCAGGTATTCGATGCCGTTTTCGACGATCGCCGTGACCGTGCTTTCAGGCGTCGGAAGCCCTTCGATCAAAAACCACCCCTTCCCCTGCTCCATGCCCTCCAGTGCGCGGATTGCGGCGTCGTTGCGCTCATAGACGCCGCGGATGCCCGCGCCGTCCTCGTTCAGCACCTCAACGATCAGCGGGAACAGCAGCGGCTTGATGCGCTCTACGCCGATCGAAAGCGTCTGCGTCACAAGGATGTCGCCGAACCGGTCGACCGTCAGTCCCGGGAACGCGTCCGCCTCGCCGAAGATCACGCGGCAGGCACCGATGTCGTTCCCCATGACCGCTTTTCTGTAGTCCCACGCATACCGGATGCGGCGCTTCCAGAACGCGGTGTCGAAGCGGTCGTTGGCGTTTCTGGAAACGAGCCGGATGCGGATCTTGGATCTCAGGCTCAGAAAGCCCGTGCCGAGATACTTGCCCTTTTCGGAGACCGCGTCTACGAGCGCGCCGTTTTCCGGGTCGCCGTCGATCGAGAACACCTCCGCTTCGTAGATCCACGGATGCCCGCCTTCGACCCAGCGCGTGCCCTTCGCCGTGATCGTGCATTTCGGAAATTCCCGCTGTGTTTTCATGCCTTTTCCCGCCTTTGCCGTATTCGATTCAGTATAGCACATCTACGCGCAAAAGAAAAGACCTCCTCCCGACGGGCGGGAGGAGGTTCGGTTCACATTGTTTATTTGAATGCGACCATCGTGTTTGCGATCGTCATCGTGGTCATGAGAAGCGCGTTCAGCACGGCGGGCAGCCAGATGCTGCCGGTCTTCTTGTAGAGGTTGCGCGAGATGATCGCGGCGATCGACAGTGTCGGGATCATGGCAACCAGAACGATGCCGGAAAGCGCCGAGCCGGGATGCGCCGCAACGCCGGTCGTGAACAGCGTGCCGTACTGATGTATGAGCCACAGGAGTCCGCCGCCCACATTCAGCGCGATCGCAAGGAGATATCCCTTGACGCCCTGCATCTTCTCGGTGTTCGTGTTGATCGTGATCGCCGCCGTGGAAACGACGTAGTACGCAAGGAACGTCGGGAAATACTTCAGGATCGT
>JAEEGI010002128.1_pt1 | contig 48899 bp, 39 predicted proteins | sample 8958751 | NCBI WGS metagenome assembly JAEEGI01 (sample SAMN16246545, study PRJNA631951) | gut metagenome | biome: gut microbiome; feature: rumen; material: KS-attached | host: Bos | place: Iran: Karaj | collected 2018-10
GTTATTGGAAATCACAAAGTTACAAATAATTATCCAATTAACCAACTGATAATCAATAAATTAAATCATTTTTATATAGTAATATTTTCTATTATTCACAAATCAAAACAGCTTCTGAATGAAAGTTCTTTTGTTGTCGATTATTTTGTGTATCTTTGCGTTTAAATTAAAGATATTTATAAATGAAAGATTTGAATCGCATCAAAGTTGTACTCGTCGAAAAGAAACGGACGGCGAAGTGGCTTGCAGAGGAACTTGGTAAAAATCCAGCTACAGTCAGCAAATGGTGTACCAATGTGTCTCAACCAGACCTGTACACATTAGATAAGATAGCAACACTGCTTGACATTGACAAGCGAGAACTTATAACTGGTAAAGATTAAAAAACTATGACAGATATTATACAGATTCAAGAATCAGAGTATGATGCAATACTGCGACAGGCTGTCGCAGTTATTGACAGGACAAGAGCAATGGTGGCAACATCGGTATGCTCTGCCATCGGTAGCGCCCATTGGGAAATAGGAAAATTGCTTCACGATAAGAAGCTTGAAAGTAAACATGGTAGTGGCGTAGTCAACCGCCTGTCCTATGACTTGAAACAACGCTATCCACAGATGGGCGTTTCTCCCAGAAACCTGTGGGACATGAAGAAGTTTTATGAACGCTTCTGTAAAAGCGAGCAAAAACTGCGACAGGCTGTCGCAGTTTTACCATGGGGACATACTTTAACTTTGATGCGCAAGTTCGGAGACGATGATAATACCATATTGTATTACGCACAGGAGATTACGTCTAAAGGATGGAATCGTGAATTTCTTTCCAGTGCCATCTCTTTACAGATGCACAAGAGAAAGAATGAGCCGTCAGACAACAACTTCGAGCAGACACTACCTGCCACTCAGGCAATGTTTGCCAATGAGGTGTTTAGAAGCGGTTATAATTTGGGGTTCCTTGGTGTAAAAGACCCCATCTTGGAAACAGAACTTGAAGCCCGACTGGTAGAAAAGGTGAAACAGTTCCTTTTGGAACTTGGCAAAGGATTCACATATATTGGCAATCAATACGTACTCGAATACAATGGAAAGCGGAGCAAGGTTGACATGCTTTTCTTCCATCGTGGACTGCACAGTCTTGTGGCTATTGATTTGAAGATTGGCGAATTTAAGCCAGAATATGCTGGCAAAATGAATTATTACTTGTCATTACTTGACCGTTTGGAACGTAGGGAAGACGAGAATCGTTCTATTGGCATCATACTATGCGCTGAAAAAGATCGTGTAGAAGTCGAATTGGCATTGGAAGATATGGGCAAACCTATTGGAGTTGCAGATTACCAATTAATTGTTCCACAGGAGGAATTGAAGAAAGTTGTGGCTGAAGAAGTGAAAGCATTTGGTGAAGAATTACCTTTTCGTTCTGAAACAGAGGAGGAATAAAACAAGAATTAATATAAATGTCCTCAAGAACGCCCTCGTTTTTCCACTTACGGAAATAGTAGTACACCGTGTTATACGGAGGGAAATCCTTGGGAATCATCCTCCACTGACAGCCGGTTTTGATAAGATAGAGCATAGCGTTCACAATGTCTCTAAGTGGATTAAATCGTTTTCTTCTTGTGGGATCGAGAATTTATTCTAATATTTGCCACTGATTGTCGGTTAGGTTAGTTGGATATCCTTTATTCATAACTAAGTTATTGGAAATCACAAAGTTACAAATAATTATCCAATTAACCAACTGATAATCAATAAATTAAATCATTTTTATATAGTAATATTTTCTATTATTCACAAATCAAAACAGCTTCTGATTAGCATTATGAAAAATACAACCAACCCAAACACAAGACCATGGAGAATACTATTTCCACTTCTTATGATGGCTGTTTTTTCCACAGCCAAGGCGCAATCCGTGGAATTCGCACCTGTTGGGGCGGAATGGTATTACGGATACCAAGAAATAATGGAAACTGGATATATCAAAATCACTGCTGTTAATGACACGGTAATTGACAGTCAACCATGTGTGAAACTCGAGAAAACCAGGACAGGCTACGGTTATTATAACGGATGGTTCAGCCGTATAATCGGCTATGAGTATCTGACAGTTTCAGATGACAGTGTCGGGCTTTACCGCAATGGTGCCTTTCACAAATTATTCGACTTTGGAGCCGAAATCGGTGACACTTGGACTGTTCCCGGCCTTATTGACATTTGCGAGGAGAGCCATGGCACCGTTACAGTTGTGGATAAAGGATCGGAGCTGGTGAACAACATCAGTTTACGGTATCTGCGCATTGTCGATGACATCAATTCTTACTGGGGATACAGCCATTATATGCATGGCGAAGCCCAGGACACCATCAAGGTTTTTGAAAGAATAGGTCCTGTCGGAAGCTATCTGTTGCCCATGCAGAAATGCGAATTTGACAGTGGCGAGTCAGGCGTTCTGCGCTGTTATTCTGACAATGAGACCGGCTATTTCAATTTCCACACCAATTATTCTGATATAAACTGCGACTACATCAACGAGCAGTATCAGTCGGTCGACGAGAAAGTTGGCGAGAGGACAGAAATCCGCCCTAACCCAACATGCGGTATTTTCACAATCACGGGAAGCAATCTTATTCAAGCCAAAATATACAATACACTTGGGCAATATATAACAGCTTATACAGGCAATAGTTCCACTATTACGATAGACATCAACAAACTGCCGTCGGGCATCTACTTCGTCAACATCACCGATGACAAAGGCCGACGTTGTGTGAAGAAGATCGTGAAGCAGTAACAGTGACATTCTATTCAATAGTAATAAACAATGGTCCATTTCTTTTCATCAGGTCGCCTTCGGCTACGGGATTCTCGCCAGTTTTTGATAATAACATTCAAATAATTCATCATTATGAAAAAGACAATCCTTACACTGATCAGCTTGTTCATGACCCTCGGCACGGCCTTTTCTCAGAACGAGGATGACCTGATCATCCAGCCCACCCATGTCACCGCAAGAAGAGTCAACGCCGGCGGCGAAATCACAAAGGAGTTCTCCTCCGACTTCTCGTACTACCAAAACGGGAAACTGTCGGGCTACAGCTTCCCGGAATACGCCCTGACGGCCAGCTTCACCTATGCCGGCGACTATCTCACCCACGAGCGCATCGTCCATGAAGGCGGATACCCCGCCTATTCCGAGAACAACTACTACACTTACGTGGACGGGGGCATCCAAAGCGTCTCCCACCTCACCGACATGGGACTCTCCGTTTTCTTTGAGTACAGCTACGACGACAAGGGGCGGCTGGAGCGCAAAGACAAAAGGGAAGACGTGGATCCCTACGACACGGCCCTACCTGAAACCCCAGCGGATGGCGCTGTTCTACCTGGTGTATGAGGACTAACGCCACCGGATGGCCCTCGGGTGTCTATCTCTGGGAGATCTGGCGCGACGACCAGAAACTGGGCTGCGGAAAATGGGTTAAGAATTAAGAATCCCCCTTTTAATAATTTCTTGAATTTTCAACAATCCCGTCAATAATGACGGGATTTTTTTATTTTTGCGGAATAGAATTAGCAAATCAAAAAGAAAATGAGATGCCCTGTCACTCTTTTAGGATTATTATGTTGCTTCGTTTGTCCTAATATTTTATTCGGACAATCTGAATATCAAATATATAGATATCCTAATGATAGCATCTCCTCCGAAGGAACACTTCGCCAAGGAAAACCTGATGGCTATTGGAAAACCTATTATGAAAACGGCAAACTGAAATCGGAAGGCAATAGAAAAGACTACCTCCTGGATGGCATCTGGTATTTCTATTCGGAAGAAGGTGACACCACCCTCGCCGTCAGCTATCTGAAAGACATCAAAAATGGCCCGAGAAAAACTTATATGTCCGACGAGATTATCGAAGACCATTTTGAAAACGGCATTCGAACCGATGTCAGTAAGCGTTTCGACCGCCATTACCACCTGCTTCAAATCACTCCCATCCATAACGGTTACGAAGAAGGCCTTTCTCCCGTGTACGATACCACAGGCAGACTTATCGAAATTATCACTTATAAAAAAGGATTTGTCAATAGCCGCGAAGTCATCAACCGCTACGACAGCCAAGGAAGAAAACATGGGTACTGGAAAGAGTTTTATCCTGACTTCGAACTCAAATGGGAACAATACTACAAACACGGAATGCGTGACGGCTTCTATAAAGAATACGACGAGAAAGGTAATCTGAAAGTCATCACAAAATATGTCAACGACGTGGAACAAATCGTTGAAAGCGCCACCAAACCACTCCAAATGCAGCATGAGTATTACCCTAACGGACGTATCAAACGCGAGGCCTCGTTCCGCGGCGGCAAAAGAGAAGGCACCTGGCGCGAGTTTGACGAAAACGGCAATGTAATCAGCTCTCAAATCTACCAAAACGGAAAACTGGTGCAAGCAGGTGTCATGGATACCGATGGCACCCGACGCGGCGAATGGATAGAACTTTATCCCGACAGCACAATGCGCTCCAAAGGCCTTTTTATCAATGGCAAACGCTCTGGTGATTGGAAGTTCTATTATCCTGGCGAAGTGCTTGAACAAGAAGGTAGCTATAAAGACGGTATGCTTCAGGGCTTATGGACCTGGTATTATCCTTCCGGAAAAATACAAAAACAAGAAGAGTTCTTTGAAGGCGTGCCCGAAGGAAACTACGTGGAATATGACGAAACAGGTAATATAATCGTAAAAGGAAACTATTTCGAGGGACTCAAATCAGGAAAATGGATCGAGCAATCAGGCGAGGAACGTTTTGAAGGTGAATACCGTAACGGCCATCAAGTGGGTGATTGGATCTCCTATTATTCCAATGGCAAAATGTCCTTCCAAGGCACTTTTAAAGGTGGATACCCTGATGGAGAACATCGCTTTTATTACCCCAATGGACGCCTTCGCGAAATCCAATCCTACTCAGGAGGCATCCGTAACGGCGTTTGGAAGAAATTCCTCGACACCGGCGAACTTTTCCTTGAAGAAACCTATCACCAAGACAAAGATGAAATACTGATGGAAAATGAAACAACTCAAAAGAGATTATCTAATTAATTTATATATTTATGAATAATAAACATCTACTAATCTTTCTGATTCTAATCCTTTCCTCGATGCAGGTCATGGCGCAACGTCTGACAGTATCGGGAAAAGTGGTCTCTTCTGATGACGGCTTCGGGTTACCTGGAGTGACAGTCACCGAGAAAAACGGTGGTGCCGGCACTGTGACCGACATTGACGGACACTACAGCCTTGATGTGGATGCCCAAGGCATCCTGGTATTTAGTTTTGTGGGGTTTACCAAACAAGAAATTCCTGTGAATGGCAGAAGTACCATCAACGTCACCTTGGATCAAGACGCACAAATGCTTGACGACGTGGTGGTGACCGCACTGGGCATCAAACGTCAGAAACGCGAGTTGGGTTATGCCACCGAGGAAATCGGTGGCGACATGATTGCCAAGTCAGGCTCGGGCAGTGTGATCAGTGCCTTGAGCGGTCGCTCCGCCGGTGTGCAAATCATCAACCCGACGGGTGTCGATGGCGGTTCTTCACGTATCACCATCCGCGGTAACAACAGTATCTTTGGCGACAACCAGCCGTTAATTGTGGTGGATGGTGTCCCCATGTCGAATGAAGGTGGTATCACTGACTGGAGTGGCGGTCGCGACTGGGGTACAGCCTTGAACAACATCAACCAAGAGGATATCGAGAACATCGACATCTTGAAAGGCCCCACCGCCGCGGCATTGTATGGCTCGCGAGGCGGTAACGGCGTGCTGCTCATCACCACCAAAAAAGGAAGCAAACAAAGAGGTCTCGGCATCAGCTTCTCATCAAGTGTCAAAGTCACACAGCCTTATCTTTACCGTAAGGTTCAGAATAAATACGGTGCAGGTGGCCCTATCACTTTCAGCAAGCCTGTACTCACCCCGATTGAAGGCTTGACAGATTCTTTGGGGAACCAAGTGTATGAGTATCCTGGTATTTACAGCGTGGACAACGGGCCAGCGGGTGAACCCACCAACACCACTTTCGGTTATTATGGCGGCGCACAGAGCTGGGGGCCTGAGATGAATGGTGAAAGTGTGTTGTGGTGGGATGGCAAAATCAGGAAATACGATCCCCAACCCGATAACCTCAGCATGTTATATCATAACGGCTATGTGTTCAACAACAACATCTCACTTCAGAACGCAGGCGACTTTGGAAGCATCCGCGTGTCGTTTACCGACTCCAGAACCAGCACCATCATCGATAACTGCAACCTGCGCCAGTCAACCGTCAACGTGGGATCGCTCATCAACGTGTCCGACAAAATCAAAGTCGATGTGGCATTCACTTATCTCGACTATTTCCGCTTGAACTCACCTGAAATCGGCGAATCGAACAGCAACTTCAACAAGGGATTGCTTTACAGCTGGCCTCGTAGCTGGAAAGGTTTGGAAAGCACCGCATACGAGAATCCCGACGGCACCATGAACCAGTTTGATGGCTATCCTTACATGTATATCTACAACAGCACATTCTGGACTTTCTACAATCATAACACCACCTTGGACCGTGACAAGATGTTCGGGTCGGTGCGCCTGCTCTATGATGTCACCCCATGGCTCAGTGCCACTGGCAAAATCGCCTTGGACTGGACCAACGACAACTACATCACCACGCACAAACCTACTACCAGTGATGGCATGGCCGGTGGCTACTACTCAAAAAGCAAATCCTCTGCCGTCACCCGCGACATGGACTTCTTGCTGACAGCTTATAAAGACAAGGTGTTCGACTCGAAGTTCAACCTCCGTTTCTCCATCGGCGGTGAGCAATATTATGGCTATCGCGATGGCATGAGCGGTAGCTCTGGCACTTGGGCGTATGCCAACTTGTACACCATTTATAATTATTCCTCCGCCACGGAACGTGTGTTTGGCGAGTCGAAATGGGAAAAACAAGTCAACTCAGTATATGCCTTCCTCAACTTGAGCTACAGCGACTGGATGTTTTTGGATGTGACAGGACGTAACGACTGGTCGTCAACCCTGCCCATCACCAACAACAGCTATTTCTATCCCTCGGCCACTTTGAGTTTCGTGCCGACTTCCGCCTTCAAAGATTGGAAATGGGGACCTGTCAATTATTTGAAGTTGAGAGGCTCATGGGCACAAACAGCCAGTGATACGGATCCTTATCAGCTCACCTATACCTACAACACCGGCTCGTTCGGCCATCAGCTATCAGCCACTTTGCCAACCACAGTGCCTCCGTTGGAGCTGAAACCACAACGCCAACGTTCTTTTGAATTAGGTTTCGACCTCGGTTTGGGTGCCAGGTTCAATATGGACTTCACCTATTATAATATTTACTCATGGGACCAGATTCTTTCATCGCCACTTGCCCCGTCAACAGGTGCCAGCAACGTGACCATCAACACGGGTGTGGTGACCAACAAAGGTATCGAGGCTATCATGACCTACGACATCGCACAGGGTAAGGACTATGGCATTCAGGTAGGGTTGAACTTAGCACGCAACAGAAACAAGATTGTGGATTTGTCGGGAGCCAACATGTACACACTCTCCGAGATTTGGGGCTCAAACGGTCCCGCCATCGCAGTGGAGGAAGGTGAGGAATACGGTACCATCTACGGTTGGAATTATCTGTATAAATACACGATGGCCGACGGAACGGAAATAGGACCTTTCTACGATGCCGACGGCAATCCCATGCCGCTGCTTAACGAAACGGGAACGGAGTATCTGATTACAGACAATCGTGTTCCAGTGGGTAACTGCGCACCTTGGGTCACAGGCGGTATCAACATGAGGGCTTCCTATAAGAACTGGTCGCTTTATGCCTTGATTGATGCCAAATTAGGAGGTCAGATCTACTGTGCCTCTTACGTTGTGGGAATGCAGACTGGACAGAGTCCTGAGACGCTTTTTGAGCGTGATGGCGGCGGCAATGCCTATTACGATGCTGATGGCAACTTCCTCGGCAACTATGGTGTTATCCTGCCGGGTTATTGCATCAACACCGAGACGGGCGAAGCTCATGAGAACAATAACAATGTTCATTATCTCTATAAATACATGCCCAATTATGGCGGTTGGGGCAAAATCATCACCGCACCAGGTATCGTGAGCAACACCTGGATCAAGATGCGCGAACTCGCCTTGACTTACGACTTCCCGCGTCGTTTGCTCGACAAGCAGAACTTCTTCAAACAGGCTTCCCTCTCGCTGGTAGGCCGCGACCTGTTTTACTTCTACAAGACCTTGCCCGATAACATCAATCCCGAAGGCACCCAAGGTTCTGGCAATGCCCAAGGCTTGGAATACGCCTCCTACCCGGGAACGAGATCCATCATGTTTACACTTAAGGTGAATTTATAAAATTAAGAATTTAGAATTTAGAATTTAGAGGGTACTACCCCGTTAGGGGTTTAATCTCGGTAGAAAGAAAATAAGAATTTAGAACTATGAGAAAGGTAAATATGAATAACAACGGCATCATCCGATCAACTTGGTTTGCTTCGTCGTTTTTCCTCGCATTGCTGTTTTCTCTGACATTTTCTTCGTGTACGAAGGACTTTGAGGAGATGAACCAGGATCCGTTCTCACCAACGGGAACCACCATGGAAGCCTTGTTCAACGGCATTATCAGCTCCCTGCAACAGAGCATGAACGAACAATTTTATCTGCAAAATGAAATCTGGTATCCCGAAACAGAACTCGGCGCCCTGACATCCGAGGCCTGGGGTAACTCACAAATCGGCATTTCCGAGCTTTGGTCTAACTACTACTATATGTTGACCAACATCCGTGAATTGGAAAAACGCATGGATGACTACAGCGAGGAGCAAGGCGACACCGCCGTGTGCGACAAAGTACGCGCCCAACTCAACGTGTTAAAAGCCTATCAAACCTTCAAGGTAACTGATATCTTCGGCGACATCCCTTACACTGAAGCGGGTCGTATCTGGGAAAGTGGTTCCTCGCTCAACACCATGAAACCGAAATGGGATTCCCAGGAAAGCATCTATAAATCACTGCTGGACGAGTTGCTTTGGTCGCGCGATATTTTGCATGCCGACAGCGCAACCACCCCAAGTGGCAACGAGTATTACAAGCTGCCTTACGAGGTGTTGCTCAACAACAACTACACCCTTTGGGCTGAGTTTGCCAATTCGTTGCTGCTGCGTCATGGCTTGCGTATGTATGACAAAGACCCCGACTTTGCCACCCCCTTGTTAGTGAATGCCTATAACTTTATTTACTTTGTAATGAGTTCTTCCGGAGGATCAACTACAGGTGGAGGCATCTGCTTATGGCCCAGTATGTTAGGCACTAACTGGGATACCAACTGGTCGTTCCGTGAACACAAACACCTCCGTATGGGCGAAACCATCTGGAGATGTCTCTCATCCACTGATGACATGGATGGCAGCGGTATCTATGATTATCGCACCTTCCTTTTCTTCGACACCAATCACAAAACCGACAGCTTCCCCGATGGAGCTTGGAAGCCCTATCCCCAGATTCACACGGCTGAGACTCCTACAGAAGGTGGCTCACCCTACGCCCAAAGTCGCGACGGCAGCTATACCTTCAAAGGCCCTTCCTGCCTGTTTTCACCCTTCAACTACTACTTAACCAGAGACGAAAGGTATGTTCCCCAGATTTTGGTGACTTATGCCGATGTGCTCTTCATGAAGGCAGAAATCGAAGTGAGAAACATCGGTGGCATCACGCCTCCGCTCAATGCTGACGAATCCATTCGCTCCGGTATTTACCAGTCCTTCCTCTTCTGGACTCATATCCCGGATCACACGGATCGCTGGACGTATTATTATCCTCAATACACAAACTATTGCGGCAGTCTCGATATCTGGTCACGGAGCAACAATATGGCGGCCAATGTGATGAACTATGCAGTATGGATGAACCCTGATTACGAAGGCAGCCAGGAGTTCTATCTGAAGATGATCTATCAGCAACGTTGGCTGAACCTCTTCCGTCAGCCTTGGGAAGCCTGGGCTTTGGCTCGCCGCACGATGGCGACACCCACCACCACCAACCATGCTAAGCTGACTTCTTATCGGTTGGAGTATCCACAGAAAGAAATAGAATATAACCATGAAAATTATCTCACACAACTTGACCACATGTCGAATCTTGACACACGACAGACCAAGGTGTGGTGGATGGATTTTTGAAAGAATGTAATATTAACAATTAAAAATAAGAATCATGAAAAAAGCATTTGTACTATTAGCTTTATTAGCTTTCTCCTTGGGGATGAATGCCCAAGTTGAGAAAATCTTTGATTTCAATAACTATGGTTCCGGTGAACCACTCGTCCGCCTTAATGGCCAGGACGGTTGGTATGTCCGTGCCCACAGTGCGGGCAACGGCGGCAGCAACATGGGACCCATGTACACCGATTACATGGGCCACTTCTGGGGCAACACGCCTGTGACACCTACCGCTGATGAAACCATCGGCGTGTTTTCTCATGCTTCGGGTACCAGTTTTGGCGATATTGCCACTCACGACATCAGTGAGTACGGTTTCGACTTCTCCAATGGTGGCATCATCGAGATTGAATGCGATGTGTTACGCCAATGGTGGGGCACCCTTTTCGGTATCGGCTATGATGGTAACGGCGATGGCTCGGTATTGCCTCCCGTCCGCAAAGCCCCTAACCATTCCGCTCTCTATGAACCTATCACTCCCGATCCCACCAGCACCTCACCTGATGGTGGTGTTTACATGCTGACCACGGGCAATGCCTCTGGGAACACCCCTTCTGATTCTGACTTCATCACTGGCGTGGTGTTGCCGAGCAATAATGTTGTTTGTGACCTGGCACCAGCCGTTCCGGATAACACTTGGATCCGTTGGAAAGTCTCCATCGACCTTGATGCCAACGACGGAGCTGGCGCCGTCACTCTTTTTGCCAAATACCAATTACCCAGCGATGAGTGGGAATCTGTACCTGAATGCCAAGGCATCAATGCAGGTTTGACACCTGGAAGTGGCGATAAAAATGACCCTGCCAAATGGGATAAAATCTTCATGCTCAACAGCGGTTGGTGCGGTTTCGACAACTTAGCTATCCGTTATATCCCGGGCGGACTGGCGGCACAATTCATCGATTTTGCCAATATCACCGACCAGTTGACCTATAATGACCCCATCACGCTGCAAGCCACTTCCACCTCAGGACTGCCTGTGACCTTTGAAGTCGTTCAAGGTCCTGCCACTGTGTCGGGCAACATCCTCACCCTCACTGGTGAAGAAGGTCAAGTGAAGGTTCGTGCCATCCAACCCGGCGATGGTACCGAATGGCAACCTGCCCCGTCAGTGACCCGTACGTTCTATGTGGTGAATCCCGAGAACTATGCACCCGAAATCACCATCCGCCGTCCTTACCAAGGAACTAAAGTGTATATGCCTGATTTTGAAAATCCTGTGATGGTGGTGCTGAGTGCCTATATCGAACATGGCAACGTCCTTAAATTCGAGGAAGTGAAATGCTCTGTTGACGGACAAGAACTGACCTTGAAAACCGATTATCCCGACAACCCCGAAAACGGCTATTGGTACACCACCTGGACACCTTCTGGTCCTGGCACCTATAATATGACTGTTCGCATCATTCAAACCGGAGGCAAAACCACGGAAGCATCCAACACCTTCGAGGTGACCACCGACTACAACGACATCACTGTCTCCGCCCTCAACGGCGAAGTGGTAGCTGATCTTCAAAACTTTACCGCCTACGGTGAATTCCCGTTCCCAACTCATGTCAATGCCTTTAATTCCATCAACTTGCATTATCTGCACAACTGCGTGAACGGCAACTGCAACACCTACGACCACCAGAGCTATGTGCGTGTGAAAAACTACCGTGGCGAATGGGTGGAGCTCTGCCGTTATATCACCCCATTCGGTGTGCAATGTGTTGACGACCTCGATGTTTCTGACTTCACCACAGTGCTGCAAGGACTCGTGGAGTTTGAGTACTATAGTGAACAATATGAGACGGGGTCTGGTTACAACCCCACCGCCATTTTTGAATACACCAAGGGTACGCCCGATTATCCATACGTCGATATGATGGAACTCTGGTATGGAAACTATGCCTTCGGCGATTATGAAAACCTCTGCCCCGTCCAACCCCGCGAAGTCACTTTCGATCCTTGTGTGGAGAAAGCCAACTTGAAGATCGTTACCTCTGGACATAACTGGAGCGATGTAGGCAACGGTGCTTATAATACGGGCAACGCCGCCGAATTCTACGAAGCTACCCATAACATCAAAATCAATGGTACCACCACCTATACACAGCATCTGTGGGAAACCTGTTCGCCTAACCCAGCTGGATGCCAGCCCCAATCCGGCACCTGGGCCTATCCTCGCGCTGGTTGGTGCCCTGGTAGCATGGCCATGGTGTGGGACTACAGTCTGGACAACTATCTCAACAACGGTGGCGCCACCCTGCTCTATGAGTTCGACCCGACCTACGTTGACCAATGCCATCCCAACTATCCCGACTGTGTGAGTGGACAAAACAGCTGCCCGAATTGCGACAACTCCAGCAACCCAATCCTGAAAGTGTCAGGCAAGTTGGTGACTTATAGCCACAACACCGACATTTTGATGGATGTGGAAGAAAGACCCAATGTCGAGGCTGACCCATTCAAAGTGACCATCACTCCTAATCCCGCTAAAGGCCGTTTAACCATCAATACGGACTATACGCAAGGCCGTGCCAGCGTCCGCATCATCAACTCACACGGTGTGATGGTGCGCGCCTTCAGTATGGATGGTGCTTCCACCATCGATGTGAGCGACCTGCCGGCAGGTATTTACCTTGTCCATGTGATTGGCGGTCAAGTGGTGACGAAGAAAGTCGTGATACAGTAAAAGTTGATTTATCATTTATTTAAGGGGTGGCCATGGTTATGGTCACCCCTTAATTATTTAATAACTTTTATAAAAGATATAATAAAGAAATAAGTATTTTTGTTTTTATTTTTTTCCTATTTTTGCAAATGGATTAATTTTCGATATATTTACTAGATATTCTAGAATATCTAGAAATTCTAGAATATCTAGATTTTATAAAAAGATAGAAAAAATTATTTTAAAACAACTGATAATCAATATATTTATGAACTATTATGCCTTAGCAGAAAAAATTGAAGGAGTGCTTAAAAAACAAAGCAACTGGAAAAACCTTTGGTTTTACCAAAAGACTGTTGTGCTTTATCAAATGACCTATGTGTTTACAAAAAGGTTTTTCCCTGCTTACGGAGACAGAACCGTTGACCAGATGATTCAGGCTGCGCGTTCGGGGAAACAAAATATTGTAGAAGGCTCAGCGGATGGAGTGACCTCAACAGAACTGGAATTGAAACTCCTTAATGTAGCTCGCGCCAGTATTCAAGAGTTGCAAGAAGATTATGAGGATTATATCATCAGCCATAAATTAGTGAAATGGGAAAAAGGACATCCTCGTTTCAACAATATGTTGTCATTTTGCCGCACCCATAACTTTCTAAAAGATTATGCCTCCTATTTCGAACTATGGACAAATGAAGAAATGTGCAATGTGGGCATCACGCTATGTCACATGGTGGATAAAATGCTGATGACTTACCAAAAGAAAAAAGAAGATGAATTTATTAAAGAAGGAGGCATTCGTGAGCGCATGACTGCTGCTCGTCTCAATTATCGTAATAACCAAAACCAAGCCCTTGAAGTTGCTCATTACGACATAGCAATTCTTCAAAAGGAAAATGCTGAACTTCGTAAAACCATTGCTTATCTTGAAAAAGAAATAAAACGATTAAAAAATAGTATTCAGTAAGTATTTTTGGACTATTTAGTGAAACCTATTCTTTATCAGTTTTTTTATTAAAAATAATAATGTATCTTTGCTGCGATAAGTAATAATAATATGAAACACTTTTTATTATGGATGAGCTTGTTGCTCTCGATGTATGCAACGGCCCAGGTGGAATACCTTTATGATTTCAACACCTTGACGGAAGGCAACCAAAACCTCAACGGACAGGACGGTTGGGTAACTCATTACCAGACAGCTCCTGCTTCTCAGGATTTCGACATCGGCTATGTCAACGGGTCTGACCTGGCTCCCGATGAGTCCATGGCAGTATGGTACCCCTACGGAGGTTCTGGCGTAGGTCGCACCGCCACCCGCAAGGCTTCGCCTAATTTCAACTTCAACTTCCACGATGGGGGCATCATGGACCTCGAAATGGACATGAACCGCACCTGGTGGGGTAACTTTTTCGGCGTGGGCTATGATGGTAATGGCGATGGCCATATCCTACCCGGCATGAACGACGTGGATGGAGGCGTTTACCTGTTCTGCAAGGAACAAGGCGACAGCGGCCATGCCAAACTTTACCTGCCCAACGGCACCTCTGTGGAGTTCGGCTTCAACGAAGGTGGATGGAACCGCTACAAAATGTCATTCGACTTCAACGCTTATAACGGAGAGGGCTCAGTGACCGTGTTTGTGCAACCTGGTTGCACCGGCGACTGGATCCAACAGGCCGCGGCTACCAACATCAACATGCACCTGACCCCTGGCTCGGGTGACATGAATGATTACAGGGTTTGGGACGGCATCTTTTTCCATTCCCAAGGTGGCAAAGGCGGATTTGATAACCTGCTGGTCCGTCAACAACCCCCTGGAAGTGCACAACTCATCGAGATGGAGGATGTTCCTAATCAGCTCATCTTCAACGCCCCAATCACTTTGGTGGCACAAGCCTCTTCTGGTCTCCCCGTCTCCTTCGAGATGATGGAAGGCCCCGCTACTATCAACGGCAACGTGCTGACTTTGACGGGAGCAACTGGCATCGTGAAGTTTAAAGCCACCCAGGCGGGCAATGACATTTGGCTTCCTGCCCCCGACGTGGTGAAGACTTTCGAAGTGGTGGACCCAGATCTCTATACCCCCGAAGTGACCATCCGTCGTCCCTACGAAGGTACCAACGTCTATCTGGATGCCCTTCATCCCGTGATGATTGTGGTGTCAGCCTATATCGAACACCCAGAAGTCGTCCGTTTTGAGGAAATCAAAGCCTCGATCAATGGACAGGTGATCACGCTGCAAACCGATTACCCTGATGATCCTGAAAATGGCTATTACTATGGGATGTGGACTCCGGAGGCTTTCGGTGACTATGATATGACGGTTCGAGTGGTTCAATCAGGAGGAAAAATCTCGGAATTCAGCAACCATTTTGTGTTAAAGAGCCAAGTTGACAACACCTTGGAAGTAATCACCATGCACGGCGATTTGGTTTGCTCTCCAAACCAACACAGTGCCCGTGGCGAGTATGTGTTCCCCTCTCATGTAGGGGTTTTTAACAGCATCCTTGCCCATTTTGATTACAATTGTGTCAACGGAAATTGTGATACCTACGACCGTATCGGTGGTGTGAAAATCCGTAACTATCATGGCGAATGGATTGAGCTTTTCCGTTATATCACTCCTTTCGGGGTACAGTGCGACGATGAGGTGGAAGTCACTGATTACGCTTCGCTACTCCAGGGACTGGTGGAGATGGAATACTATATGGAGCTTTGGAATGGAAGTGGATCCAATCCGAATTTAATCTTCTCCTTCACCAAAGGTACCCCTGATTTCTTGTATGCGGATGTGAATGAGATTTGGTTTGGCATTTATAGCTTCGGCGACTATGCCAACCAACAACCCGTTCCTGTGGTTGATTATACGTTTAATGAAAATGCAGAGAACGTAAAACTAAAAATCTCAACTTCAGGACATAATTGGAGCAGCGGCACTAACAATACGTATAACACTGGCAACGCTGCTGAGTTCTATGAAGCTACCCATCACATCTTGATTAATGGACAAAACCGATATGACCAGCACCTGTGGCGCAACTGTACACCTAATCCAGCAGGATGTCAGCCGCAAGCTGGCACTTGGGCCTATCCCCGGAGCGGATGGTGTCCGGGCAGTATCGCTATGGTTTGGGATTTCGACCTCACCGACTATCTCAACGCAGGACATGCTGAGCTATTCTACCAGTTTGACCCCACTTATCTCGACTATTGCCATCCGAACCATCCCGATTGTATCAACGGGATAACTTGCACAGATTGTGCCGCCCCCGACAACCCAGTGCTTCGAGTCTCTGGCAAGGTGGTCAGCTACAGCAACGACGAACAAGTGCTGACCAGTGTGCATGCTGTGACACCTTTGCCTCCTTTTGAAGCAAAGCTATATCCCAATCCCGCAAGCAAACAACTGACCATCAGCACCGACTATGATAAAGGCGCTGTCAGTGTACTCATTGTCAATATGCAAGGCCAGGAGATGATGTATTTCACCGTAGAAGGTGAACGCACCGTGGATATCAGCACATTGGCTCCTGGAGTATATATCGTGAAGATGCTCGGCGGTGGAGTGGTGACGGAGAAAATCGTCGTGAGATGAGAATTTAGAATTTAGAGGGAGCTACCCCGATAGGGGTTTAATCTCGGCAGAAAGAGAATTTAGAATTTAGAATTTAGAGGGAGCTACCCCGATAGGGGTTTAATCTCGGTAGAAAGAGAATTTAGAATTTAGAGGGAGCTACCCCGATAGGGGTTTAATCTCGGTAGAAAGAGAATTTAGAATTTAGAATTTAGAGGGAGCTACCCCGGGTAGAACGCTCCCCCTCTCCACTGTGGAGAGGGGGCCGGGGGGTGAGGTTAAAAACTCAAAAAATGAAAAACCATGAGAAGATTTTTATTGATTATCATAATGCTGACGGGATGTGCTTTGATGGCGCAAATCCCAGTTTATCTGGATGAAAATCATTCTTTGGAAGGTCGTGTTGAAGATATTCTTAATCGCATGTCCGATGCTGAAAAACAGGATCTGGCACGTACTTGTACCTATCTTCGATCTTCAGGAGTTCCTCGGCTGGGTATTCCACCTTTTGTGGTGGACACCCTTCCCAACACATGGTTTCCTTCTTTTGAAAGTCTTGCTGCCACCTGGAACTCCACTTTATCATGGGACTATGGTCATGACATGGCGGAACAAGCCTTGTATCAACGGATAGATGCCGTATATGATAGAGGATTATGGCAGATGAGCGAAGATTCCTATCTGGTTTCCCAAATGGCTCCGCCTTTTATAGAAGGGGTGCATCAATGCGGTGAAGCTGTGTTGGACGAATGGAAGGACTTGGAAAACACCGAAACGACCTCATTGGATGAGCAAGTGCGGCAAATACTGAACCTCTATTTCCAGACTTCGATGAACTGCCAGCGACCCATAGGGTTTTTGGGTTCGGAAGCCCAACAAGCCACGGCCAAAACCATCGCCGAAGAAAGCATCGTGCTCTTGAAAAACGAAAGGGACATCCTCCCTTTGAGAGGGTCATCCGTTAGAACACTGTTGCTGGTGGGCAAACACCCTGTCGATGGCTTGCAGGAACAAATCGCACAACATGGAATAACGATAAACTGTGAGGCTTGTACTTTTGGAGAAGCACACCATAAAGCGGAGACTGCTGACATCATCGTTCTCACAGAAAATTTCTCCGACCGTGGCGACATACCATTTCTGAAAAAAGTTCCTGTGGTAGTTCAGGCCTGGGATCTGGGTAACGAAGGAGCTTCTGCCTTGGCTGATGTGCTTTGTGGCGCAACCAACCCATCAGGCAAATTACCTTTCACTTGGAAAGGGACCAAAGACGATGAACCACTCTATGCCCTGGGTCATGGCTTGAATTATACTACCTTCGAATTCACCGACTTCAAGCTTTCCGGCAGGGAAGTCCCCATCGGCGGCGACCTTAACGCCACGGTCACCGTTACCAACACCGGTGACCGTGAAGGCAGCGTGGTGGTACAGCTTTATATTCACGACATCAAGTCGTCGGTACCCAAACCTGACAAAGAGCTAAAAGGATTCCAAAAAATAACCCTTCAGCCGGGTGAAAGCCAAGAGGTGCAGTTTGTCATCAACGAGGCCTCGCTGATGTTCTTCGACGAGTCCACTCAACAATGGTGGGCTGAACCTGGCTTTTATGTGGCTTTCGTGGGCGAGGCTCTTGACAAGCTACCTTTAAAATCACGATTTCATTTGAAATAAAAATATTGTAAAAAAATATATAATTATATAAAAATATATGAAACGTATTATATCATCGTTATTTGTCCTCTTTTTCATCCTGCCCTTGTGTGCACAAAACACCCATCACCAAGCCACTGTCCGACCCAAAGACCACGGCGGTGCCACCGTTCATCACGACCCCATTGGCTTGACGGTTTCAACCCGTTTGAACACGCCATTTTGGATTTATATCGACGATGTGCTTCAAAACGAAAAGCCTGTTCGTTCCATCTCCATCACCGACATCCCTGAGGGTGACAGCTTTGTACGTATCGTCCTTGACGATGAGGAAAGCCACAGTTTCGGACAATACCTCGCTTTCCGCCATGCCGCCTTGTCGTATGTCATCAACCGTTTGGGGTCTTATTATGGCTGGGAGGTAGCCAGTCACAGCATCCGCCCCGAAGTGACAAAACCACTGGCGTTTGAAATGGAGCCAGCATTCCAGCCCATGACCATGAATCTTACCATGATGTCAAATTATGAGTTTGAGGAGGCTTGCGTGGCCTTGAAAAATGAGTCGTTCGACAATACTCGCCTGACCTTAGCCAAACAGATTGTCTCCACCAATCCTTTAAGCGCCGCCCAGGTGACTGAGATTTGCAAGTTATTCTCTTTCGAGAGCAACCGTCTCGACTTTGCCAAGTTTGCCTATCCCTATTGCGTGGATAAAAACAAATATTTCTTAGTGAATGCCGCTTTTTCCTACGATTCCTCGAAACGGGATTTGGATGCATTCATCCAAAAGCAATAAAAAAGGCTGGTCGTGATGGCCAGCCTTTTTTTTAAACATTCAGTTGTCGATTAGAACATGTAACGAACGCCCAATGCGATGTCACCCCAATAGAAATCGGTTGCGTGATACAGATAGAGGCAAGGACGGATGTCCAATGACACTTGCAACGGCAAAGCATCGAAATGATAGTCAATACCAGCTTGGGCAGCGATACCCACATCAACGCTAGCACCACTATAGGTGTAGAGGTCAACTCTTCCACCGACACCAGCATACCAACCCAGATTCGGAACGGCTGAGATGTCGAAGTGAGCCTGATAAAGGGCAGTCAGACCAAGGTGTGAATAACCATAACCACTATAATAACCGAGGTCGGCTTCCAAGCGGTTGATACCACCGAGACCTTGCTGATAGGAAAGTTCAGCACCATAACCTTGGCCACCACCAAGACGGAGACCGATGGCTCTGTCTTGAGCGTTAGCTGCAAATGTCAAACCGATAATGGCAATCAAAACGAGTAATAACTTCTTCATAGTTTTGAACGTTTAATTAATAATAGGTGTTAATAATGAATGTTTCATTTTCAATAGGGCAAAGTTAAAATATTCTTTTGATATAATGGTCAAATGTAAATTTGTTTTTTATCAACTATTCTTTATAAACAGTGTGATTCAGCACATTACCAACCATCCCAAGGGTATTTTTGTCGATGTTTTGGATGTTATCCTGCAAAGTATGCCATACTTCAGGAAAGCATTGGTTGCTGCTGTTGGGATTTAAATCGATGATATCAATGGTAGGGATGCCAGCAATTTCATTCATGGGCAGATGGTCGTCGCTAATGGGATCGCCCAGCTCGTTGACGAAATACTGGTGATAACCCAGACCCTGGGCAATGCTCCACACCTTGTTGCTCAGCCAGGCGGCATAACCTTGCGAGTAGTATTCTTTCATGAAATTAGGATGGCTTCCTCCCACCATGTCGAGCAGGATCCCGTAGGAAGCGGTATAAGCTGGAAGATGAGGTTGTGCCGCCCAATGTTGGGAGCCCAGTGCCCAATGGTTACGCCGGTCGTCATAATAGCGTTCCGATTCATCTTGTCGTGGTCCATAGTCTTCCAAGTCGAAAAGAATGATGTCGATGCCCAACTTCTCTGGCAGCGGTTGCTGGTGGAAACAACGGGCGTTCTCGAGAAGCACCCCTACTCCACTGGCACCATCGTTGGCACCATCGATAGGATGGTTCCAACTGGCTTCGTCCGGGTCATGGTCGGCGTAGGGTCGCGAGTCCCAATGCGAACATAGCACGATGCGTTTGCTGGCTTCAGGATGGAACGAGGCGATGATGTTCATGCCATCAATGCCTTTGTTGTTGAACAAACGGGTACGGAACTCCTGCACGATGACCGTGTCGGCATACGACGAAAGCTTATCGATGAGCCATTGCGCACATTGCGCATGGGCATCGGTGTTGGGCACCCTGGGGCCAAAATCCGTTTGAGCCTTCACAAACGCGTATGCCGAGTCAGCATTAAAGGTCGGAACAATCACGGGTTTTGCGGGTTTGGAATCTGTGACTGTGGTGCTCTTCGGCTGACGGTCACAAGCAGAAATCATCAATGATAATATTATAATCGGAATAAATCTTTTCATATCTACCGAGATTAAACCCCTACGGGGTAATACTCTTTAAATTCTTAATTCTTAATTCTCTTCTAATAGTAAACTATATTCAAATCAAAGCGTTTCTGCTGCAAGGCATTGACGGTCTTTGTCTTAACGCGGGTGTTATAGATCTTAAGGAGTTTTAGCGACGGGATGTTCTCAATAGGCGAGATGGACTTGACACTGGTATTGTTAATCAGCAACTCTTCCAACTCGTTCATTTTGGCAAGGGGTTTCAGTGATTTGATGCCGGTGCCGCTGGCATTCAACACACGAAGATGAGGCAATTTCTCAAGCTTAGAAAGGTCGGAAACCTGGGTGTTTTCAATATTAAGAATAGTGAGCAAAGTGTCGTTTTCTAAAGGACTCAAATCGCTGATAGGATTATTCTGCATCAGCAATTCACTGAGATACGTCTTGTTGTACAATGGTCTGATGTCGCGGATGCCTTGACTAATGATGCTGAGTTTCTCAATCCAATAAAGGCTGCGGATAGGATCCAACGAGGTGATGGTGTTCTCTTGATCCACCGATATGGCTCTCAGGTCGATGATTCGCTGAAGCTCGATGGGCGAAAGTTGGTCGCTGTCGCTGGCGATGTGGGCTTTGAAAATGCTTTTCCAAGTGTCGTCGAGGTTCTCCCACCAGTTTTTCAGCTCTTCGGTTTGGAAAATAACGATGACATTAGGCACTTTTTCTTTGAGCGGAATCACGTTGCGCAGCTTAATATTGGTGTTGTTGGCCATGATCAGTTCCAGATGGCTGTTTTCAACCAGCGGTGTGAGGTCCTCGATGGGAGTGTTGCTGATATCCAACGTTTTCAAGCTACCCATGGTTGACAAGGGTGAAAGGTCGTTGATATAAGTGTTGGATAGGTTGAGATGCTCAATGTTGGTCATGCCGAACAAGGGGTCGAGTCGGGTGATTTCAGTATTGGAGATGTTGAGGTTCACGAGGTTGGTGAGTCGGCTGACCGGGATGAGGTTCTGCATGTATTCGTTGCCCGAAAGGTCGAGGTCAGTCATGTTGATGACTTCGTGAAGTTGTTCCGTGGAAGGTTCGCCGCTGAGGTGCACTTGTTTTGAGAACACGGCCTTCCAGTAAATGGGGAGGTTATCCCACCATTGTTCAAGCGCCTTGGTGTCGTAAATCACCAGCGTGAAGGGGTTGGTTTTGCTGAAGTCACTGGCTTGGTTGATATCGATGCGGGTATTATCGCAATAAATCTTACTGAGTCGGCGATGGCTTTTCAAGGGAGTCAAGTCGCTGATGTTGGTGTTGCTGCAATACAGCTCTTTAAGGTTTTCCATCTCGCTCAACGCATTCAAATTGCTGATGTTGGTTTTGGAAATCTTGAGGCTTTGAAGCGCTTTGAGGGAACTCACCGGCGAAAGATCCTTGACGGCGGTGTTGCTGATGTCGAGGGCGACGATGTTTTCGAGCTTGCTCAGCGGCTGAATATGGGTGATTTTGCTTCCTTCAAGGGTCAGATGGGTGAGGTTTGAGCAATTCTCCAACGATTTCAACTTGTTGATTTTAGTGTAAGAAACATTGAGTTTCTCAAGGTTTTTGAGGATTTCCAACACGGTCAGGTCATCCACATCGGTACGGGCGATGTCAAGCTCTTGGATCATGAGGTCATACTTCAACGGGGTGAGGTCGGTGATGTGGGTGTTGGCAGCTTTTAAAACTTTGAGTTTGTTGGCGTTACGAAGCGGAGACAAATCGTTGATGTTCGTACCAGAAACATTCAGTGTCTGGAGGTTTGAAAGTTCGCTCAGGGGTTCCAGGGTGGTGATGGTCTTGATATCCGTCACATCAACAGCCTGAGTAAGGCTCAAAGTCTTCAGCTTTTGGTACAGCGTGTCAATACCCGTCTTCACATTGATTTCTTTCCAGTCGGTGACGATGGTCTCGCCGTCCACGTTGGTTAGCACAGGAAAAGAATAGATGAAGTCTTTCTCGTTAACCTGAACCACCGATTTCAAAGGGACGCTATCGTTGACCATGATTGCTTCACCGAAATAGTTTTTCCATGCGCTTGGCATGGAGTTCCACCAGTAGCTCAGGGTCTGACGCTCATTGATGCGGGTGGTATAGATGCTGACGATTTTGAGGTCGTTGTTTTTCTTGTCGAGGTTAATTTCAATATAGCGGTTGATAACCTCATTGATGGAGTCGTTGGTGACGGTTTTACCCACCAGATGCCGGTTCATGGAGACTTTAAAATAAGGCGATCCATCGGGTTTGGTGAGGTTCGCGATGCTTTGCACGTCGAAAGTGAACTGGGCATATTGGAAAAAGAAGTCGATGTCTTTAAGATAGGCTTGGACGTCTTTGCAAAGTGAGGTGCTACGTTTGATGTCGAGGTCGTCTTCGATTTGCACCTTGTCATCGAAGAAAATCTTGGAATAGCTTTGGGTGAAGATGATTTCCTTTTCTTGGGTGGTTTGTGAGGGGTCGCCAATGAAGTTCAGCGTCTCCTGAAGGTAATGCACCATCCTATTGATTTCCAATTCATAGTTGGCCAGCTCTTCTTTCGTGAAGGGGGTGTTCTTGTTTTGGGCTGTGCCAGTCAACGTGAGGCCGCACAACAAAAGGATGATCATTTTCCATTTTCCACTTTCCGTTTTCAGCTTTTTCATCATGGTTGATAGAATTTGATAAGGTCTTTTTTCTCCTTTTCGGGTAGATAGATGAGGTTGGAGATGAGCCAGCCGGCGTTGTTTCCGCTACGGTTGAACCACGAAACCTCAAAATACCAGTCTTTGATTTGGAAGACGTGAAACTTGACGGAATCAACGTTTTGGAAGATGAGATTGCCTCGTTTGATTTCATAGAAGAAAAGGGTGAGGTAATCAGGCTCGAACGATTGCGAGCCATAGTATTCGATTACATCAGGTTCTTTGAAAATCTTGTAGATGTTCATGAAGTCGAGTTCATGGCTCATGGGGTGGAGGAAGTGCTTTTCTTTCTCGCTCATCTCGCCATTAGGGAAGAGTTTGTTGAACTCAGAGAAATAGATGTTGTTGAGCACCCATTTGGAGCCCAGGCCTTCTTTCTCGATGCCCAGGATCATGATGAGGCTGACTTCCTTTCCCTTGTAGGTAAAGGTGGCAGAGACTTCCGAATACCAGCGTCCGCCGAGAAATGTCATAAAGGTGGAGTCGTCGGCAGTGACATCCTCGATGAAGAAACGCTGAAGGTCAGGTTTATTGCCGTAGGTTTCCTGGTCAAAGAGGATGGAGAGCGACTGTTGGCGTTTCTGACGGTTGTGATAAGCCGGGTCCTTCGGATTGATTTGGTTTCCGAACTGGTCCTCCTCATAATTGAAACGGCGGATGAACTGGCCCATCTGTTTGGTCATGGCATAGAGATGGGTCTCATCCATCTGATAATTACCGATGTTTTGTGCCTCAAGCGACACAACATCCATGTTCAGCAAGAAGAACAACAAGATAACGGAGAGAGGGAAACGAACAATGAATCGTTTCCCCATCTCTGCCTTTTGTCTTCTGTCTTCTGTCTTTTGCCTTCTCATCGATTAGCGGTCTCTTTCACTCTCATGTCACCGAGAAGGACATCCCAGAAGCCAATCATACGGCCACCTATCTGGGTTTCCTTACGTTTGACGTAAACGGTTATATCTTTTTTTGTGGTATCCTTATAGGCTAAGTTGCCTTCCTTGTCATAGCCTCTGAAGGTCTGGAAGATGGTGATGACACCCACGTAGGTTCCATCGGGCTGACGTTGAAGGTCCGACACATATTCGATGTTGTACCATTCAATTTCGACACGGTCGTAGTTGAGACGCATCAGATGCTCAAAATAAGGACGCACCTTATAATATTTAATATTGGTGGAGTTGATCGATGACACGCCAATCTCCGCATTGGTCATGAACAGCTCTTCGGCGCGGTCGATGACACGGTTGGCTTCGCTCCAGGCGGTTTCTTTGGAGCCTACGATCTTGATGTATTTGCTAAGGTCTCTGACTTTCTCGAGGGCGAGGCTGTCAATGGCCTGTTTACGTTCGAAACTGAGTTCATCTTGTGCCATGACGCTGCCAGCTACCGACAGGATCACGGCGAGTATTGCCAATATTTTTTTCATGATTCTTCGTTATTTTTTAATCAGTTCGACTTCTGTGATTTTTCCGTTCTCGTTGAATTTCAGGTTGGACACCTCATTACGCGAGACTTTCTGGTCTTTAAGGTAGTTGAGATAGTTCTCGATGGTAGTGGGGCGGTCATAGTCGTTGAAGCCTCCTGCCTGGCTGATGATGATGAGGACAGGGGCGTTGTTGGAGGCAAACATCTTCAGGGTCTCGTTGATGATGCTGTTGGCCTGAGTGGTGTTGTTGGAAGCAGCGATGCGGGCGAAGTTAGATTCAAGCATGTTTTTGGGAGCCTGAGCCTGTTCTTGTTCCATGGTTTTGATACGGGCTTCTTCAGCTTCTTGCTCTGCTTGGGCACGTTCGCGAGCCAGTTTTTTCTCAACTTGGAACAGGAGGTCATCAACTTCCGGATTCTGGAGGTTCCAGTCCTTGATGGTTTGCACACGGTGTTCTTTCTCTTCAAGAGTCCAAAGGGTTTCGTCATCGAGGATGGCGGTAAGGTCTTTCACGGCGTCAGCCACTCTGGCCTTGTATTCGGCTTCGGCGGCTTCTTTGGCTAGTTTTTTCTTGCTTTTACAGCTTGTGGTACCTCCCAACGTGATGAAAGCGGCCAGGAGGATCATGAATACAGTTGTGATTTTGCTTCTCATAATGAATATAGTTTTGCTTTTTAATAACTCTATTTCTCCGAATTAATTGCAAAAGTATAAATATTATGCAATAATCCCGCCAAAACCTTTCGGTTTTTCACAAAAATAGAACGGTAAAGGTGGTTTATCCAAAGAGTTCTGTGGCCAGGTCGTACACGGTAGCGACGGGAACTACGTCGATATGGAAACGCTGGAGGTCCAAACCCTTGGCGTTGTATTTCGAGATGAAGATTTTTTTGAAGCCCAGTTTTTCGGCTTCAGCAATGCGCGCGTCGATGCGGGTGACGGCACGGATCTCGCCTGAAAGTCCTACCTCGGCGGCAAAAGTGTACCGGCTGTCGATGGGGATGTCGGCATTGGAGGAGAGCACCGCGGCAACGACGGACAGGTCGATGGCCGGGTCATCGCTACGGATGCCTCCGGCGATGTTCAGGAATACATCTTTCATGTTAAGCCGGAACCCGGCGCGTTTTTCGAGGACGGCGAGGAGCATGTTCATCCTTCGGGTGTCGAAACCTGTGGAGGAACGTTGCGGGGTGCCGTAGGCCGCTGTGCTCACCAAGGCCTGGGTCTCGATGAGCATGGGACGCTGCCCCTCGATGGTGGCGGCGATGGCGATGCCGCTCACCTCTTCGTCACGTTGCGACAACAAGAACTCACTGGGGTTGGTGACTTCGCGCAAGCCAGTGGCGTTCATCTCAAAGATGCCTAACTCCGAAGCAGAGCCAAAACGGTTCTTGATGGTGCGCAAGATGCGGAAACCATAATGACGGTCGCCCTCGAACTGCAACACCGTGTCAACGATATGCTCCAGGATCTTGGGTCCGGCGATGCTCCCGTCTTTGGTGATATGACCGATGAGGAAGACAGGAATCTGATATGTCTTGGCGATTTTGTTCATCTCCGCAGCGGACTCACGGATTTGCGAGATTGTCCCAGCGGTGGCCTCGACGTATGGCGAAGTCAGCGTCTGAATCGAGTCAATAATAACAAGGTCTGGCTGAATGTCTTTGACATGCATATAGATTTCCTTGGTGTCGGTCTCGGTGAGAATCAGACATTGCTCGTTAAAGATCCCCACCCTGTCGGCGCGCATCTTGATTTGCGTCTGGCTCTCTTCGCCGGAGATATAAAGTACTTTCTTGCCCGTCAGATGCAAGGCGGTCTGTAGCAATAAGGTCGATTTTCCAATGCCAGGCTCACCACCCACCAGCACCAGCGATCCGAGTACCAGACCGCCACCCAACACACGGTTCAACTCCATGTATGGAAGTACGATGCGTTGTTCTTGGGCGTTGGCAATGTCACGAATTGGAAGCGGCACCGCCTCTGTCTTCTGTCTTCTGTCCTCTGTCTTCTTGCTTCTTACTTCTTTCTCCTCCACACACGTGTTCCACTCGCCACAGGCCGGGCATTTCCCGAACCATTTGGGTGACTCGTTACCGCACGACTTGCAGAAATAAACAGTCTTTTCCTTTGCCACCATGACCACAGTGCTTAAAGTCTCGAAGCCAAGGCTTTTTCCAAATCTTCGCCTCTCAGGTTTTTCTCGACGATGATGCCGTTTTCGTCAATCAAGATATTGCTGGGGATATAATAAATCAAATACAGCTGGCTGGTTTGGCCTTCCGAGTCGCACACATGCGTCCAAGGCAGTTGGTCTTTGGCGATGGCCGCCTGCCAAGCGTCAACATCCTGATCCATGGAGACACCTAACACATTGAAGCCCTTATCGTGATAGGCGTTATAAGCGGCCAGCACAAACGGGTTTTCCGCACGGCAGGGTCCGCACCACGAAGCCCAGAAATCGACCAGTGTCAGCTTGTTGCCTTTTATATATTCCGACAAGGTCACTTCCTGGTCGTCAACAGTCTTGAGGGTGAAGTCGATGAAGGGGTTTCCCACCGCCAAGCTCTCAAGCTTGACGATATAGTCGCTCATTTCTTTTGAGTAGAGCGTCTCTGATTTCAAACCAGCTACAATCTCCTTCAATTGTTCCAAGGTATAATCTTGTTTTTGCTCATCCATAAGGTAATGGCCGATGAAATGGTCTTTGTGTTGTTCAATAAACTGTTCTGAGAAGGTTTCTTTTTTCTCCATGAGTTCATTGCCTTGCTGGTCAATCTCTTCCATTAGCAGACTGTCATTGTTTTTTTCAGCCTCATCAAATTGGTAATAGAGATCCATGAGCTTTGAGTCGCAATCATTGACAAATTTATTGTATTCGTTGAACAATGCTTGTGCCTCGCTTCCGAGGATTTCCACAGCGGTTGGGTTTTGGATATCGCCCACCACAGTGACATCTTGATTCTCAGGGAAGAACGTCATGGAACCATGCATATTTTTGATTTTAATAGAATAGAGTCTTTGGACGTTTTCCATGGGAGCGGTCAGGGTGGCCATTTCATTTTTGAAGAAGGCTGAGTCGATGACCTCTGTTTGATGATTCACCACTTTTCTTAAATAAATCATGGTGTTGTCATCGGCATTTGCCAAACTGACGTTGACGTGAAAGACTTTTTGATGGTTACATGAGGCCAATCCTAAAGCAAAAAGGAGAAGAATCAGAATGTTTTGTTTCATAGTTAGTACTTGTTATGTTAGATTTAGATTTTAAGGACACGGGGTACGTTTCCTCACGTCCGTTCTTTTTTCTTAGTCGGGGCAAAAAGATACAGTGTAAGCAGGATGAGGAAAATCGACACGGGCACACTGAACAGAATACGGATGAGGGCTTGACCGATGAGGTGGAAGCTGAATCCTTCGAGCATAAAAAGCGTAAAGTTATGGACGGTGACCATGCAGAGGGTGTAACGCAAGAACCAGGGGAAGCCTAATTGTGCGATGTTAGGTTCACGTATGTTCTCAAATTTCTGGTTGCCTGAGACCAACCGGATGATGGCAGGTCGGCAGAAGGCCATGAAGGTGGTGGCTCCCGCATGCATGCCAAGAGTACCCATGAACAGGTCGATAGTCAGGCCGATGCCGAAACCAGAGAGCAGCAGCTGCCAGCCCGGCATGTTGATGGGCATCAGCATCACAAAGATGAGATAGATATAAGGATGCACATAGCCGCCCATACGGATGTGGTTGATGACCAGCACCTGCGCAATCACCAGCACCACGAAACGGATTACATTCAACAGGGACTTGTTCATAGCTTGCTTTGATGGACGAGGAGCGTATCCAGCTCCGCTTTGTTGGTATGATGGATGACGTAAACGTTTTTCAAGGTGGAGAAGTCGGTGGAGAACCGTATCTTGGCCTTGTTGAGGGTTCCGCTTGGCGACTGGATGAGTTCCACCACCGTGCCTGCCATCAGGTTCTCAGGAAAGATATAGGAATAAGAGCTGGTGACGATGGTGTCGCCTTGCTGAAGCAGGAGATGGGTGGGGATGTCGTCGATGGTGCCATAACGGTAGTTGGTGGTACCCCAATGGAGGTTGGCGAGATGGTCGTTGTTCTTGAACCGCACGCTGATGGTGGAATAGCTGTGAAGCAGGCTCATGACGGAGGCGTAATGCGGACTCACGTCGGCGACGATGCCCACGATGCCGTCGGTGGAGATAACACCCATGTCCTTCTCGATGCCGTCAGCCCGTCCTTTGTCGATAAGGATATAGTTGTTGGGCCTGTTGACCGTGCTGTTGACCACCCGGGCAGGGATGAATTGATACACGGTGTCGGTGTTGATATATTCCTGATACGCCTGGGCGGTGTCGGTGACCACGGCCAATTGACGGCGGAGCATGGCGTTCTCTTCCGCCAACTCGCGGTTGATCTTCCCTAAACGAAAGTAGTCGCCGATGTCGTTTCCTGTCTCATAGATTCTCCCCACGATATCGTTGGTCGTATTGATTCGCTTTTGGCGATGGAAGTTCTGACTGGAGGTCAACATCACGATACACAGCACTTCGAGTACCAGGAAGAGGATGACGAAGTGGTGTTTCTGTATAAATCGGATGAGGTTATACATTATTTAATGAGGAAGGTGAATCGGTTGAAGTTCTTCAATGCGATACCGGTACCTCTTGCCACGGCGCGCAGCGGGTCTTCCGCCACATGGATTGGCAGTTTGGTCTTGGCGGCAAGACGTTTGTCGAGACCTCTCAGCAAGGCGCCGCCACCGGTAAGATAGATGCCGGTACGGAAGATATCGGCAGCCAGTTCGGGAGGCGTGAGTTCCAAGGCGTTAAGCACAGCGGTCTCGATTTTCATGATGCTCTTGTCGAGGCAGTGGGCGATTTCCGAGTAGTTGACTTTGATTTCTTTGGGGATACCGCTCAGCATGTCTCTTCCCTGCACAGCGAAGTCCTCGGGCGGGTTGTCGAGTTGTGGGATGGCCGCACCCACTTCGATTTTGATACGTTCAGCGGAACGCTCACCCACGATGATGTTGTGCTGTTTACGCATATACTCCTCGATGTCGGCGTTGAAGTCGTCACCAGCAATACGGATTGACTTGTTGTTGACGATGCCGCCCAAGGCGATGACAGCGATTTCGGAGGTGCCGCCTCCGATGTCGATGATCATGTTGCCCGTAGGTTCAAGCACGTCGATGCCGATACCGATGGCCGCTGCCATAGGCTCGTGAATCAGCCTCACTTCTTTGGCTCCCGCTTGTTCGGCGGAGTCTTTCACTGCACGTTCCTCCACCTCGGTGATGCCCGAAGGGATGCAGATAACCATCTTCAAGCTCGGGGGGAACAAGGTGTTCTTGAAATTAATCATCTTAATCATCTCACGCATCATGTGCTCCGCGGCTTGGAAGTCGGCGATGACTCCGTCTCTCAACGGACGGATGGTCTTGATGTTCTCGTGGGTCTTGCCGTGCATCATCATGGCTTTCTTTCCCACAGCGATGATTTTCTTGGTGTCGCGTTGGATAGCCACGATGGAAGGTTCGTCAACGACCACTTTGTCGTTGTATATGACAATCGTATTGGCTGTTCCCAGGTCAATAGCGATTTCTTTGTTCAGAAATGAAAATGCACCCATTTTGTTAGCATTTAGAATTTAGAATTCAGAGTTCAGAATTTATTTAGTTATACAATTTGTTAGTGTTTGAAATGACGGTATCCAGTGAATACCATGCTGATATCATGTTGGTTGCAACAGTCGATGGATTCCTGGTCGCGCACAGACCCACCAGGTTGGATGATGGCGGTGATGCCAGCTTCATGGGCGAGCTTCACGCAGTCGTCGAATGGGAAGAAGGCATCGGATGCCAGCACGGCGCCTTGTAGGTCGAAGCCGAAGGAGCGGGCCTTTTCGATGGCTTGCCGCAGGGCATCCACGCGCGAGGTCTGTCCGATACCCGAAGCGCACAGCTGTTGGTCCTTGGCCAAGGTGATGGCGTTGGAACGGCTGTGTTTGACGACTTTGTTGGCAAAGATCATGTCTTTGATCTCGGCTCGCGAAGGCGCGGCCTCGGTAACCACGTTGAAATCGTCAATGCCTTCGGCATGTTGGTCGCGTTCTTCCACCAAATAGCCGTTGAGGGCTGTCTTGACGGTGACAGTGTTGAACAGGTCTTTTTTCAGACGAAGCACCACACGGTTTTTCTTGGTGAAGAGCAGCTCGAGCACGCCCGGACCGTAGTCAGGAGCCACGATGACCTCGATGAAGAGCTTGTTAATCTCCTCGGCGGCGTCAAGGTCGATGGGGCGGTTGCATACCAACACCCCGCCAAACGCCGAAACGGGATCACCCGCCAAGGCAGCCAGATAAGCCTCTTTCACCGTCTGGCGGCAGGCGATGCCACAAGGATTGTTGTGTTTCAGGATGGCGAACGTTGGCAACTCAAACTCACGAATCAACGAGAGTCCCGCCTCAAGATCGAGCAAGTTGTTGTATGAGAGTTCCTTGCCGTGAAGTTTCTCAAACACAGCCTCTAAGTCACCATAGAACTTGCCTTTCTGATGAGGGTTCTCGCCATAACGCAGCACCGTGCCATTGCCTTCACAGATCCTCAGCTCACGCTGCTCGTCGTCACGGGCAAACCAGTTGTAAATCACACTGTCATAATGCGAGCTTTCCGCAAAGGCATAGCAGGCGAAACGACGACGATCCTCCAACGAAGTCTCCCCTTGCTGGGTTTCGAGCAGATGAATCAACTCGTCATAATGTTTCCTTGAAGGAACAATGAGCACGTCGTTGAAGTTCTTCGCACCAGCGCGTATCAAGGAGATGCCACCGATGTCAATTTTCTCGATGATGGCGGCCTCGTCGTTGGTGTTGGCTACCGTCTCCTCAAAAGGATAGAGGTCCACAATCACCAGGTCGAATGCAGGAATGTCGTACTGTGCCATCTCGCGCTGATCCGACTCCAGACCCGTTCGTCCGAGAATCCCGCCAAATACCTTGGGGTGCAGTGTCTTGACACGACCACCCAAGATGGAGGGATAACTCGTCAACGACTCCACCGTCTTGACCGTGGGATCGAGCTTTTGAATGGCGTCGTACGTGCCGCCAGTGGAATATATCTGAACGCCATACTCTTTCAACAGCGTTACAATTGTATCAATGCCAGTTTTGTAATATACTGATATTAAGGCAGTTTTAATTTTTTTCAAAGGATAAAAATTTGGATTTTTTTATTATGCAAGATTATTAAAAATACTGACACCACGCAACTTGTTTTTTAAAAAAAAATACACTTTTTTCAACACCCTTCTTATCTTGAATGAACGATTCCTTTTGAATTATAAATTACTTATAATCAAATAATTATAAATTATTCTCATTCTAAATAAAAAAAATTTATAAAACATCGAAAATTATTCTTATTTTTACAAATTCAAAATTAGGTAGATGGAAACAAGGTGGATTCTCAATAAAAGTGTTGACAATCAGAAGGTTGCCGATATTGTCAAGGCTCTCAACATTGATGAGAACCTTGCCACCTTGCTTGTTCAGCGTGGGATTACCAACTATAACGAGGCCAAAGTTTTTTTCCGTCCTTCCTTGACGCAGCTGCATGATCCTTTCCTGATGAAGGACATGGACAAGGCTGTTGACCGCATTGTACAAGCGATTGACAATGGGGAGAAAATCCTGATTTACGGGGACTATGATGTTGACGGGACCACGGCAGTAGCGGTGGTGTACACTTATTTGAAGAAATTCTTCAAGAAAAAGAAAATCGAGTTCTACATCCCCGACCGTTATGACGAGGGCTATGGCATTTCTTATAAAGGTATCGACTATGCGGCGGAAAACGACTTCAAGCTGGTTATCGCACTCGATTGCGGCATCAAGGCGGTGGAGCGCATCCGTTATGCCAATGAAAAAGGTGTGGATTTCATCATCTGCGACCATCACCGCGCTGGCGACGAGATTCCTGCCGCAGTAGCGGTGCTCGACCCAAAACGGCCTGACTGCAACTATCCTTACAAGGAGCTCTCGGGCTGTGGTGTGGGCTTCAAACTGGTCACCGCGCTGTCCATACGCCTCAACCTGCCTATCGAAGAGGTGAATGAGTTGCTCGACTTGCTGGCGGTGAGTATCGCCGCCGACATCGTGCCCATCACCGGTGAGAACCGCGTGCTGGCGTTTTACGGACTCAAGCAGCTCAACAAGAAACCCCGTCCGGGTATCGAAGCCATCCTTCAACATGCCAACATCTACCGCCGTGAAGATGACCCCGAAAGAGTGGATGGGGATGACGCCAACGTGCTGACCCGTGAGCTAACCATCAGCGACCTTGTGTTTCTTATCGGCCCCCGCATCAACGCGGCAGGACGCATCGACAAAGCCTCCGACTCTGTCCGCCTCCTCCTCGCTGAGAAACATGAACACGCCCTGAAACTCGCTGCCAACATCAACGAGCTGAACGACACTAGGCGCGAACTCGACAACGGCATCACCGAAGAAGCACTCAACATGATTGCCGACAACGAGGAACTGCTCAACGCCCGAAGCACCGTCATCTTCAACGAAAACTGGCACAAAGGAGTGATCGGCATCGTGGCCTCGCGTCTTACAGATTATTACTATAGACCTACCATCGTGCTGACCAGAGCCAACGACCTTATCACAGGCTCCGCGCGTTCCATCAAAAACTTCGACATCTACGACGCCATTGACCATTGCTCCGACCTGTTGGAGCACTTCGGAGGACATAAATATGCCGCCGGCCTCTCCATGAAACCCGACAAAGTCGATGAGTTCCGTCGCCGCTTCGAGGACTATATCCGTGAACATCTCACCGCTGAAGACTTAGTGCCGGAATTAGAGGTTGACCTGAAAATCAACTTCCATGACATCACTGCCAAGTTCATGCGCATCCTTAACCAGTTCGCCCCCTTCGGCCCGGGCAACACTGCCCCTGTGTTCTGGTCGGATAACATCGTCGATACCGGCGGTTCACGCCCCGTGGGCGGTCACAAACATCTGAAACTCACCGTGAAGCAACTGGGCGACGAGGACGGTACCGTGTTCTCGGGCATCGCCTTCCAGAAAGGTGACCTCTTCGCACGCATCCATAGCGGCGAACCGTTCAGCATCTGCTATAACCTCGAATACAACTACTGGCAAGGAAAAACCACCCTCCAACTTAACGTCAAAGACATTAAGTTCAAAGACACCATTTGAGGTTAAAGGTTAGAGGTGGCTATCGCAAGCTACTTCTAACCTCTAACCAACTCCCCCTTTAACCTTCCACTCGTTTCACCGCCAAGGAGAACATCGTGGTCATGATGCCTACTAACAAGGCGATGACACCTGTCAGGGTAACGAAAAATTCTGCTGACTCAAAGGGATTGATAATCATCAAAATGCCGAACACCAAGGCCAGCAAACTGCAAACGATGAAAAATCCCTTATAAACAAACTTGCTGATTTTCAACAAAAAGATGAGCTGCATCAACCCGATGAAAGCCACCCATATTCCAATAATGATGATGAGCACTTCCACGGTTTTCTGCGACCATATTACAGCGGCAAGACCTAACAATACCATGACGATGGACTCGAAAAGCAACATCTTCCAAGCCTGCATGTTTTTCTTGCGATTCAACGAAATCAAAAAACAGATTACTCCTGCGATAATCAGTATAATGCCTGAGACGGTCATGATGGTTTGAATAATCCCTCCAGGAAGTAACAAGGCGAGAAGGCCATAAACCAAGGCCACCAGTCCGCCTATGAGAAAATGAGTCCAGTTTAGTTTTGCTGTGTTTGTCATAGTTAATTTGTTTTATGGTAAGAATTTGATGATGCCGCTGATGATGAAATACAGGCCAAACAAGACCAATCCGACACCGATCACGATGTTCAGGATACGGATACGTTTGGCGTTGAAGAACTTCTTCAGAAAAGAAGCCCCTTTGGCCTTCAGCAAGTCGCATCCAAGGCAAGTGCCCAGGACGATGGAGAAAAACAACAAAATCTTGACCTTGTTGCCTTCCATAGTACCTGCGGTGATGGCCACGGTACTGAACCAGAAGATCCACACAAAAGGATTCAGGATATTCAGCACAAACCCTTTGCCGAGAAACACAAACCATTTTGGGGTGTCGTCCTCTTTTTTGAAAATCTCCTTGTTCTCGTCGATAATCTCATCGGTTCGTTCTTTGATGCCTTTGAAATTGTCCTCCTTAACTTTTCGTGTATAGGTGAAGATGCCAAAGAGAATCAGGATGATGCCTGCTCCAAGGCTAAAATAAAAGAGCTCTTTGTCGTTGTTAGCCACCACCTGGATGGAAGTCAGCACGCACAACAAAACCATCAGCACGTCGTTGAGGCACACGCCGAGCGCAAACCAGGCGGCTTGACGAAATCCCCGATGGATGCTGGTTTGGAGCAAGGTGATAAACGCTGGTCCAAAGCCAAAGACAATGGATAAGGTAAGACCTAAAACAATCGCATCAAAAACAAACCGTATCATAGTACTCCTAACTCCTAACTCCTAATTTCTCATTTTTGACATACTCTTCCCACATCTCGAAACGCTGTCCTTTCAGCACACGAGGGAATTTGGTGGCTCCTCCCCATTTGCCTATTTTCTCTTCCATGAAGTTATAGAAGACATGGGTAGGTAGCACGTCGATAAACAATTCCTTGATGGCTTCGGTGCGTTCCACCGCATAGTCATCGTTGAGCTTGCAGAGATAACCGTCGATTTTTTTGATGGCTTCCTGAGGGTCGATGGGGTCGTCGGTTCCCAAGTACCAGTGATGCGCATACATGGTGTCGTGCTTGATGCCAGCCACGGTAAATTCCGTGATTTCGACACCCAGTTCATTGGCCAGCATATCGACCGCTTGGGTCATGTTGTCCTGTGAGAGATGTTCACCTGTGATGCTGAGGAACTGCTTGGTACGTCCGGTGATGGCAATGTTGACAGCTCTGGGACGTTCCCCGAACATAGGACCATCGGGAGGCAGGAACTTGATGGTGTCGCCGATGAGATAGCGCCAGGTGCCGGCACAAGTGGAGAGCAACAAGGCATAGTCGGTGTTCTCCTCCACTTCTTTCAGTGTCAAGGTTTTAGGATGTTCGACGATGTTGCCGTTCTCGTCAAAATTTTCTTCGTTGAAAGGCACAAACTCGAAATAGATGCCATTGTCAACCAACAGCTGCATGACACGTTTTTTCAAATCGACTTGGTAAGCGATATAGCCTTCTGAGGCGAGGTAGCTTTCCACAAAAACCACTTTTTTTCCGAACAGCCGTTCAAAGCTTTTCTCGTAAGGGGCGAAGGCCACACCACTGTGAACATAGACCATCAGGTTAGGCCAGAGATCATGTATGGTCTTCAGCTTGTATTCCTTAATGATGCGTTCCAACAGGATTTGCACCCAGGCAGGCACTCCAACAATCACACCGATGTCCCAAGAGGGAGCGGCTTTCACCATCTCGTCAAGTTTCTCCGACCAGTCTTTGATTTGAGAGATGCGTTGTCCGGGTTTATAAAAGAATTCGAACCATTTGGGGATTCGGCCTGCCGAGATACCCGACAAGTCGCCCGCGTAATAGCCTCCTTTACGACTGTAGGAGAGGTCGGTACTGCCACCGATCATCAACACACCGCGGTTGTAAAATTCCTTGGGGAAGTCGTACCGCACCGCTGAAACAAGCTGACGGATGCTTGCCCTTGTAATTTTGTTGTTCAACTCACGCGTGATGGGGATATATTTGCTGGAGGCCTCTGAAGTTCCACTGCTTAACGCAAAATACTTAATCTTGCCTGGCCAAGTGACGTTGTGTTCACCATTCAGTGCGCGATACCACCACTCGTCGTGCATCTTGTTGTAATCAAACACAGGCACGTTTTTCCTGAAACTCTCTGTCACGTTCTTCGAAAGCAGAATCTCAGTGAAATGATAATGTCTTCCAAATTCTGTAAACTGCGCCTTTCGTAGTAATTTTTTCAACTCACGTTCCTGAGCTTTTACAGGCCGTATGGTCTTCTGTTTCAGTTCAACAGGTATGTTCTTGATTTCAGCGGCTGTTTTGATAATTGTTCCGAATAACTGGGATGCCATAAAGTATGCTCAAAATTTTCGGCAAAAATAAGAAAATATTTATTTTTGCACAACCAAGTAATAACGATACCTATGATTCGTCGTGTTCTGATGGTTTTCGGATGGCTGTTTTTGGGTGTGATGTTCACATACGCCCAACGGTTGGGCGGTGGGTTGATTCTGGGTCCCACCTTTTCGACCATGAGTTTATCGGACATTGACAGCACCCGTTTTCGTGCGGACTATTGTTTTGGAGTACGGGTTGCGTTGATTCCCGAGCACTTCATTTTTGGTGGTGAGGTGGATGTTATTTATTCCCGTCAGGGAACCAGGATGAAACAGGGTGTTCTCGAGAACGGAAGCAAAGTGCATTGGATGGAGAAGTCCTCCTATATTAATATACCGTTGCTATTGAACGTCTATCATCGTCGATGGCGCGAGGATGACGAGGACGAGACGAAGATGATCCGGCTTCGCATAGGTCCCCAGATTGGCTTTTGCCTGAAAGGTGATGAGGTGGCGTACATCAAAGAAAAAAACAGGACGATTCAACATATCACCCCATGGGCACTCGGCTCATTCAACAGGATTGACTATGGGTTGACCATGGCAATCAGCTATTGGTATGTGGAGATGAGATACACATACGGTGTCTCGAACGTCTTCAAGGAGGGGGAAAAATCAACAAACCACGTGATTTCGGTCACGTGGTCTGACATTTGGTGACTATTTGTCAGGGTTGCTGTGGCATGACCAGTGCAAGAACAAGGTAGGCTAAGATGCCTGGGAAAGGAGGACATAAGGTTAAGATAATCCACAAAACTCGCACAATGGTGGGATCCAGTTCAAAATATTCAGCGATGCCACCGCAAACACCGCACAGTTTCTTGTCTCTCGACCGATAAAGTTTTTTGTAATCACTCATTTTTTATTCGTATTTTTGCAACCTGAAAAAAATGTACAAAAAATATACCATCACATTCCCATGAGTCAGAATATTTCAAAGCTTCGCAACATCGGTATTGCAGCGCATATCGATGCAGGAAAAACTACCGTTTCGGAACGTATTTTATTTTTCACTGGTGTGAACCGCAAGGTAGGCGAGACCCATGACGGTCAGGCCACCATGGACTTCATGAAACAGGAGCAAGAGCGTGGCATCACCATCGCTTCCGCGGCCATCACCGCCCATTGGAACGATCATCAGATTAACCTTATCGACACTCCCGGCCACGTCGATTTCACGGTGGAAGTGGAGCGTTCGCTTCGTGTCATCGACGGCATGGTGGCTGTGTTCTGCGCTGTCGGTGGTGTGGAGCCACAGTCAGAAACGGTCTGGAACCAAGCCGACAAATACCGTGTGCCCCGTATCGCTTTTGTCAACAAGATGGACCGTACGGGTGCCGACTTCAACGAGGTGGTCAGCCAAATGCAAAAATACTTAGGAGCCAACGCAGTGCCGTTGCATCTGCCCATTGGCTCAGAGGCGTCGTTTGAAGGCATGGTTGACTTGGTGCAGATGAACTCTGTGCGGTTCATCGAAAAGGAACGCATCGTAGGACCCATTCCGGAAGCCATGATGGAACAAGCCCAGGCTGCACGCCGCAACCTCATCGAGAAAGTCGCCGATGTGGATGACGATGTGGCAGAGCTCTACCTTGAAGACAAAGAGATTCCCTCCGATTTGCTTATGTCGGCCATCCGTAAGGCCACCATTAAGTTGATGATGGTGCCTGTGCTCTGTGGAGCGGCCTATAAGAATAAAGGCATCCAGCTGTTGCTCGATGCCATCGTGGACTATCTTCCCTCACCCAAGGACCTCGGCGCGGTTATCGCCCATGATCCTTATAACGAGGAGAAGACCTGCCAGCGCAACCCTTCGGAAAACGAGCCTTTTGCTGCCTTGGCATTCAAACTCATCAACGATCCGTATGTGGGTCAGCAGACCTTTATCCGCATCTTCAGCGGCAAGCTCACCAACGGCATGAGTGTGTATAACACCAACAAGACCAAGAGCGAACGTGTGGGACGTATCTTCCGCATCAAGGCTAAGGAACGCGAGGAGATTGCTGAAGCGGGTCCCGGCGAGATTGTAGCCCTTGTGGGAATGAAATACACCCGCACAGGCGACACCCTATGTGATGAGAAAGCACCGTTGATGCTCGAGAACATCCATATCCCGCCAGCGGTCATCGAGATGAAAGTGAACCTCGAAGACAAGAAGAACCGGAGCAAACTCAGCGAGGCATTGGCTAAACTTTGCAATGAAGACCCCTCTTTCCGCGCGCATTTCGATGAAGAGACGGAAGAGACCATCATTGCAGGCATGGGCGAGTTGCACTTAGAGATCCTCGTTGACCGTATCAACACTGAGTTCAAGGTGCCGGTCACCGTGGGGGCTCCTTCCGTGTCGTTCCGCGAGACCATCACCACACCTTTCGAGTGCAACTACAAATACGCCAAACAAACGGGTGGCAAGGGTCAGTATGCCCATACGGTGATCCGTTTCGAGCCTAACCCTGGCAAGGGCTTCGAGTTCGTTGATGTCAGCAAGGGCGGCGTGGTGCCTAAGGAATACATCCCTTCCGTGGAAAAGGGCTTGGCCGCGGCGATGAACAAAGGTCCTTTCGCGGGCTATCCCGTAGTGGATGTCAAATGTGTCCTTGTGGACGGCAGCTCGCATCCTGTCGATTCCAGCGATATGGCCTTCCAGCTCTGTGCCCAGATGTGTTTCAAGCAAGCCTTCATGAAGGCCAACCCAGTGCTGCTTGAGCCGATGATGAAAGTAGAGATCAACACGCCTGACGACTATATTGGCAATGTGACTGGCGATGTCAACAAGCGTCGTGGCCGTATCGAGAACATGCGTCGTTTCCGTAAAGGTTCACAAAAACTCGATGCCTTCATCCCCCTCATGGAGATGTTCGGCTATGCCACCGCGCTTCGCAACCTCACCTCGGGACGTGCCAACTACTCGATGGAGTTCTATCAATACACACCGACTCCCAAAGACAAGCAGGAAGAGATTGTGAAGGAGAGGGTGAAAGGGGAGAATTGAAAGGCTTATCCCGTTAGGGATTTAATCTCGGTAGAATTTGAAAAGAAGAATTCAAATCATCGGTTTGTTGTTGCTGTTGGGCTTCGCGGCTTGCAACAGTCCCCGGCGTGAGGCGCGTCGGATGATGGTTCGTGCTGAAGCTTTGGCCGACACCCTGCCTGACAGCACTGTGCTGTTGATTGACAGCGTTTCGCACATGGAGGTGTATTTCAGCGAGAGAAGCCGTATGGAGATGGCCTTGCTTCATGCGGATGCCTTGTTCCGTGGGGTCTCTATTGATGACGATGATATCAAGGAGGTTTTGGATCACAAGCTTCCCACTCCCAATCTTGAACGTGCCGCTGGCTATTTCGCTGGAAAGAAGGATTATGCCAAGGCCGCACAGGCCGCTCTTTACAGCGGTTATGTTCAGCAGTATTATAAGGAGAAGGCCAAGGCTATGGAGTCCTATAAAGACGCGGAGCAATACGGCAGCTTCGCCGACGAACGTTTCATAGTAGCCGAAGCGCGATATAAGATGGGGGAGATGCTCCTATATGATGGCAGGATACGGGAATCTATTGTTACACTGCAAAAAGCTGATTTTGGTTTTGATAACGATAAATACTTTGAAAAGGCTTTGGCTCAGAATCTAATTAGTATCATATATATATTAGGTGCTCAATATGACAGTGCTGAGTTGTGCCTGAAAAACAGCATGAAGTATGCGGAGTTTAGCGATTCATCAAAAATTAAATGTAAAGTCTTGAATAATTTTGCCGTGCTCTATCGTCAGAGAGAAGAATATGGTATGGCCATCGATTGTCTCGGCGAATTAGCTAATGAACAAGACATTGATAGTACGGAATTGTTCATGTATTACCTGAACTTGGGCAAAACATATATGGCAAAAGGCGATCTGGATTCCACTAAGTATTGTTATCATTATGTGGAAAAAATGCTTTCAGTCGGAATAAAGAATGAGACCAAAATATCAGCTTATGACGCACTCGTACTGCTTGCCAAAGCATTAGGTAATGAATCGTTAGCATTGTATTATAAGGAAAAACATGAAGAATTGTTATATGAAGTGTTAAGTCAACGCCAAGAACAGACAGTGCTTCGTATCAAACAACAATACGATTTTGATCAACTGCAGAATGCGATGAATATGAAAACAGCCCGAACAAAACAGATGGTTGCTATCGGGCTTGTGTCGCTTTTGGGAATTCTATTGTTTTTCCTATACCGATTAGCTCAGAGGAACAAAAGAGAAGCCGAGATTAATGCCAATTTGTTCCATTTCATGCATCAGAATGAAGAATTGAAGCTTCGCCACGAAGCTTATAGAAAAGAAGATGATGCTAAATCGCAACAGTTAGCTGATTTACTTTCTGAAAAGCTCCGGATGATGCAGAAACTGGACTACTATTTAAACAATCTAGGCGACAAAAAGCCATTAAGGGAGCTTGAAAAAGAACTTTTCGAAGGCAAGGGCCATATAAAACAGTTTATGGAGGTTTTTGATATGCTGTATCCTGGCTTGCGAGATACAGTAAAAGCAAAATATCCCCAAATGACTGAGCAGGAATACCTGGTGTGTCTTTTGTCTCGTTTACAACTGTCGAGGGCAGAAGAAGCGGATTTGCTCGGCATCAGCACCAGTGTGCTTGACAAAATCCGAGGCAAAGTGCATCGAATGATGGCAGAAGAGAAGGAATAGTATCGTATTTTGCTTCTGTTAACTTGGAATAACGCATTCGATGTTTGGATTATTCAAACAAATGTTTGGATAGAATTTTTGCTATATTATTGATTATCATTTTTTTAAGAATTTTTTTCCGAATGAATGTTTGGATGGGGTATTGGATAATGTTGTCTCAATACTATTTTTGCGACAAAAGGATGTTCAATTTAAAAATGATAAGCTATGACGAAAAAAACTTTATTATTAGTTGTTTTATGCGCCTTTTATTTTGGGGAAGCAAAAACCATGAATTCTATCCCGATTGCTTTTGTTGAAAGAGAGATGGATATGCCTCCAGGGTACGATGAGATTGTTTTGTTAGGTGATTTGATGACAAATGTCAATCCTAATGCCATTGAGGCGGGGGTAGGAGAAAACGACATCTATATCCATTTTAACCAAAATGTTGAAACCGTATCCATTTATCTTTATAATGACTCGGGAGTGTTGCTTTATCATAATCTGGTCAATACAGCTATTCAGCAGACGGTGATTATTCCTATAAACAGCGCCTATAATGGCTCATATTACTTGGAGATTGACAATGCCACAGGATATGCCGGAGGTGATTTTTAAAAAACCTGAAGAGACTTTGTTTTAAAATTAATATTTAATCTTTAAATATTAAGTAAATGTTCAAAAATAGTTTTCTATTAATACTATTAGTCGTCGATTCTCGTTATCCCAGTACAAACCTTAGTGGATATGAGAAAAGCAGTACGATTAGAACTAAACGAAGCCCAGCGGTTGGAACTCGAAAGAGGATACCGTCTGGGAGAGAAACACTGTTTCAGGATGCGGTGTTTGGCCATACTCCTGAAAGCGGAGGGACTGTCCGCCGCGAAAGTTGGCGAGAGGACAGAAATGGAACAGCACACCGTGAGCAAATGGCTCAAGCGGTACGAGAAAGAGGGAATCAAGGGTCTGGAGACGCGTCCTGGACGTGGACGCAAGCCTATCATGGACTGCTCAGACGAGGAAGCCGTCCGTCGTGCGATAGAGCAGGATCGGCAGAGCGTGGACAAGGCGCGGGAGGCATGACAACAGGCCAGCGGGAAGGAGGCCAGCGAGTCCACATTCAAGCGTTTTTTATCAGCATTGGCGCAAGATATAAGCGTATAAGGAAACGCCCAAGGGGAAAACCCTCGCCGCAGCTCTACGAGTACAAGGCCGAGAAGCTGCAAGAACTTGAACGAAAGGCTGATGACGGAAGGATAGACCTCTACTATGCCGACGAGAGCCATGTCTGCACCGAGGGCTATGTCCCCTACGGATGGCAGTTCCAAGGAGAGGATGTCCACATCCCCTCCCAGAAGATAGCACGCCTCAACATCTTCGGAATGACCACAAGGGACAACCGATACGAAGGCTTCACCTCTAGGAGCGGCATAACCGCCGAAAAGCTGGCGGACTTTCTCGACAGGCTGTCCCTCAAACCTCGGGAAAGGAACACCGTCATCGTGCTTGACAACGCCAGCATCCACCGAAGCAAACTCTTAAAGGAGTTGAGACCTGTCTGCGAGAACAGAGGGCTTTTCCTCTTCTACCTCCCGCCTTACTCGCCTCACCTCAACATCGCCGAGACACTGTGGCGCATACTCAAGGGCAAATGGATTCGTCCTCAAGACTACGAGTCCACCGATTCCCTCTTTTACGCCGCCGACAGGGCTCTGGCCGCAATCGGATCTTCTCTCTTTGTTAATCATTCCCATTATGCAGCTTAATTTTGACTATCTACTTAATAATTATTCTTACTTTGCAAAAAAGATAATCGTATGTTGAATATTCCAAACTATATAAAAAAACCTGAGCGCAATGATTATCGCGTGTCTGAATTTGAAATAGACCAATATAAAAGGGTCAAGAAGCGATATGAACATGAGAAATATGAACAACAAAAAAAGAACGAAAAGTCATCGACGATAATTACCGTTGTAATCGTATGGATTTTATCATTTATTCTTTTATCTGTCATAACTAATAGAGAATTCAATGTGGCAGCAATAATATTGATTACTACTGTAATAGCATTGATAATTGGACCATTTATCGGTGGAATCATTTTCTCTGCATCTGAAAAAGTCATTGATTTTGTATCGGATGAGCCCATGATGATTCATACAAGTAATCAATCCTCTGCTGAATTATACGATAATGATTTGAAAAAATACAATGATACAATTAAAGCATTAACACGTAGGTATCCAGATATTGAAAAAGCAGACTTCAATGCAAAAGAATATCATAAATATGTAGGCGAAGATTTGGCGAAATTATTAAATGAGTCATTTCGGAGAGAAAATATGCGTTGGTGGAATAATCAAATCCTTAACTTCAAAATATGTGTGGATAAAATATTGCGGAAAATGAACTATATAAATATTCAGCATACAGGGAAACTATCGGATCCAGTAACTGCAGGTTTTAGTTGGGCAGTAGATATTAGTGCTGAAAAAGATGGAAACTTGGAATGCTTTAGGTGTTTTAGAAAAGATTCCAAAGAATTAAATAAAGAAATTTTTGAGATATTCATAGAAGAGACTGCAAAACGAAATGGAAAAAAGATGACATTTGTGACTAATTACTTACTATCTGAAATTCCGCAAGATTTGCTTGAATTAGCGCAAGTAAACAATATAATAATTTGGGATTTAAATAAACTATTAGAATTAACCGAAGTTTTTTTTGTTGATTCATCAAAAGAGCATGAGCCTCCCATAATATTATCAGAGGGCTTTACTCATTGTTTTTCGTATATTATTTCAAGGAATATAAATGAAAGTCTTCTTACGACGAAACCATATCACTACTATCTGCTTACCACAGAATTCTTTGAATCATACAAGGATGCTCTTACCGAGATAGCCTCCTTCCCAAAAGAAAAAGCATACTTTGGTGTTTGTGAATATCCTAGAAAATGGCAGTATAAAAACAAACAATCAATATATGCTATAATCGCCTGCAACGCAAGCGATGGCACAGTTTGGAAAATGGCGAAAGAATGCGAATATATGTATGATGCTTATAGTAGACAATTTATCACAAATAAGCATGAAGAGAATTTAGGTAACAGAAGTGAGTTTATGCCATATTTCTTTTGACATCATTCATCAGAATAAAACCCTAATTCTTTCTCAATAGTCTCTCGAATAGTCTTTAGGTTCTTTTCATCAGTGTCCTCCAAAGAAAAACGATAATAAAATTGGGTCATTTCAGGATTCATGACATAAAGAACATCTCCAAATGAAACAGAACCACCGCGTGTGTTTGCTCTATATCGATGAACCACTTGCCAACCAAAAAACTCTCCATCCTTTGAAGTGTCTCGGTTTTTGATGATGCTCTGTTGCTTTTCTATTTTGGGAAGTATTTCTGTCATTTCTTTTTTTGCCTCTGCTCTAGCATTCCTTTCATGTTCAAGAAATGCGCCTCCTGGATTCCCGTGGAAACGGATGCGCCAATCATTCTCATCGTATCTCGATTTAGCCGCATCATAAGATGCACGCAAATCGATAAGTTTAATTGCTGCATTTATGCAATTCGCATCGGTTATGTATCCATAGAAGACACTATCTACCGTTGTACTCACTGGGTCATAGCTGTCGGGGTAATAAAGGTTTTCACAAACATATTTCCTCATAAGTGCTTCGGCAATTTCTTGTCTATTATTTGGGCTTTCGGTTTCTTTTGTCTTGTTATTATTCTTGCTTCCCGACAAAAATATGCATAGTATAACTATGTTTGTTATCACACTAATTGCTAAAGCAATATATAAAATGCCTTTTTTCATTTTGTTGAATTATTATTAGTCCAATATTAGTCCAATTCTAAATGCAAAAATAAGTCTTTTTATTGAAGTGATGAAATAATTTTGTTGAACGACATTTCCACCCGCCCAGAATGGCTTGATGGCACTGCCGATGGCGACAACAGCTATTACATTGGCCGCCAAACCGATGCCGACGGTCGGGAACTCGGCTTCTTCTACACCCGTGTTGCCCCCGGAAGCGACGTGCGCCGCAAGCGCGTAGGGTTGCGTAAGATGATAGCCCCTTATCTGAAATATGATGTTGATGCCGCCATTGCCGTTTTTGCCGACGAAAACCACTGGCGTTTGTCGTACATCTGCGACATGAAAGAAGGTGTCACCAACACGAAGCGGTTCTCGTACATCTTAGGCGACGAGTAGGGACAGTATAAGACACCCTTGGAGCGACTTGATACCATATACGCCAAAAGAGGAAGGTTTGTCTTAAACGACTTGCGCGAAGCTTTCTCCGTCGATGCGCTCAGTGACAAATTCTTTGACGAGTATCATATCCACTACGACCGCATTGTGGCTGAATTAGCCCGACAAGGAAAGACGGGTGCCGTGTATCATGATTATGTGAAGAAACTGATGGGACGCATCGTCTTTCTGCATTTCCTGCAAAAGAAAGGCTGGCTTTGTGGCGATACCAACTTCATGCTCAATACTTTCAGCCAAAGCACCCGCAGGAGCGACTATTTGGAAAGCGTGCTTGAGCCGCTTTTCTTTGGCATTCTCAACACCGAACCCGCCAAACGCGAGCAAGTTTTCAGCAGGAATGGCTGGCAACAAAGTTTAGTAGAAAAGTGGGCGAGCATCCCTTACCTCAACGGAGGTCTGTTTGAACGTGATGAAGTTGACAACCTGAGGATTGTTCTGCCCGAATCCATCTTCAGCAATCTTTTCACCTTCTTGGCTTCCTACAACTTTACCGTCGATGAGAACGACCCCGACGATGCCGAGATTGGTGTTGACCCCGAAATGTTGGGCAAGATCTTCGAGAGCCTGTTGGAAGACAACAAGGCCAAAGGTGCCTTCTACACACCCAAGGAGATTGTGCGCTATATGTGCAAAGAGTCGCTGATAGCCCATCTCGCATCCAAGCTGCCCAACATGGCCGATAGCGTTGTGCGTGCCTTTGTGGAACACCACGAGATGCAGCCCGAGTTGGAGCCCTATCGCGACACCCTCGAAACCGCCTTGCGCGACGTGAAGATTTGTGACCCCGCCATTGGCTCAGGTGCCTTCCCGATGGGTTTGCTCAACGAATTGTGGCGTTGCCGCGAGGCCTTGGGGACTGAGCTTTCGCGCCTGCAACTGAAGAAGGAGATCATCGAGAACAACATCTATGGCGTTGACATCGAGCGTGGTGCCATCGACATCGCCCGTTTGCGCTTTTGGCTGAGCATCGTGGTGGACAGCGAAAATGCAGAGCCGCTGCCCAACTTCGACTACAAGTTCATGCAAGGCAACAGCCTGATTGAGAGTTATGGCGGCTTCGACCTCAGCCGCATCGCGGGCAAGACCGTAGGCCGTACGTCCACCTCCACGCAGTATGTGATTGGCCTCGACAGCGACCTGAGCCAGAAGAACCTGCAACGACTGTTGCGCGAATACTTCTCCGTCACCGACCATCAGAAGAAAGCCACCATGCGCCACGCCATCAACGCTGAGGTGAAGACCCTCATCCGCGAAAGCGTAGGCGGCACCCCGACTTTCCTCGCCAAGTTGGAGCAACTTGACCCTTCCGCCAACCATGACTTATTCCATTGGCACACTTGGTTTAAGGACATCTTCGACAAGGGCGGGTTTGATATTGTCATTGGGAATCCGCCGTATTTCCAGGTCAAGAAAGGAATGGTAGATAAAAATAAGTATCCTTATTCTGAAGGTAAAGACAAGGGGAAACAGAATGTATACAAATTATTTGTTGAACACTCTTATAATATCCTATCCACCAATGGAATATGTACCTTGATTACGCAGAGTTCTTTGATGTGTGACTCTTCATCGCAATTTACTAGAGAGTTGCTATTAAAGAAAACAACAATTTCGCAGATTATTGAATTCCCTAAAGTTGCACCACATCCAGGAGGACAATTGTTCAAAGGTGCACTTGTTGCAACCTGTATAGTATTATACAGGAAAACAATCCCGACAAAAGAACATGTTTTCTGTTTGTCAGCACATAACGATTTGACCACTTTGGAAAACTTTGATTTTGCACAATTGTCTCAGCAGAAACCTATTGAATTCTATCCGGAAGGATATTGCTTTCCTTTAATTCGTAGGCAGGACTTTTCCGTTATCGAGAAGATGAATGATGGAACAATGTTCCTTGGTAAAATGATTCAGTCATCATCTCAAGGAGACTTCAATCTAACAAATGAGAGTTTCTGCTTCTCAACAAAACCAACGGATGTAAAAATGTATCGTGGTTGTCATGTACATAGATATTACATTGATAATGAAGTAGAAGAATATATATTAGGGGGATATAAAAATGACATTGTACAAAACAATATCAAGAATAGGTATATTGTATGCCAACAGATTTCAGGAATGACTGACAAGCGTCGTTTTAATGTCGCAATAACCAAGCAAGACAAGTGTCTTTTTGGCAATTCTGTAAACAAATTGGCTATTTGCAGAGAATATAATCCTTTCTATATTTTAGCAATCATTAATTCTCAAGTAATTGATTGGTATTTCCGCAAGACCAGTACTAATAATCATGTCAATATTTATGAATTGGAACAACTTCCGATACCCAAAGCATCAATAGAGCAGCAAAAGTCAATCATAAACTTGATTGATGAAATAATGTGCAAAAAGAAAGCTAACCCCAATGCCGATATTCTGTCATTAGAGAGAATGATAGATGAAGTAGTTTATGAGCTTTATGGTCTTACTAAAAAAGAGATTGCGGTGATTGAACAATAAAAAGCATCCATTTGAGTTATTATAGAAAAAGATTATATATGTTATATATTTACCTTGTTGGGTTTTTATTGTCAATTCAAATAGATTCATTAAAAGTATATAATGATACAGTTACAGAAGCAATGGAAAAAACAAATGTTGTTGCTCCTGCAACGCTTTCTGCTGGTTTGTATACTATAGATACTGTATTTGCATCATTTGAGTCTGACACGATAAACCTTGCGCAGTCATCACCAGTATCACAAATAATATATGCGGAGCACAAGGAAAAACCAAGTGTTTTCTACAGCATTATTTTTCCAATAATAATGTTAATTCTCGGTGTGGTGATAGACCGTTCTGCACAAATTTTCTTTGACAAAAAAAGAATGAAAAAGAATGGAGAAAGATGGAAGTCTGAATTGTTGACATATGCACAAACAATTAGTCACCAAATAACTGCATTAGAAAAGTATGTGAAGGAATATTGTGATAATCCAACGTCATACCTCACTCCATATTTA